>Ga0208014_1000123_pt1 | contig 45220 bp, 41 predicted proteins | sample 25_taG_FD_184099 | JGI IMG/M metagenome (GOLD analysis project Ga0208014, IMG submission 184099) | Marine viral communities from Cariaco Basin, Caribbean Sea - 25_WHOI_OMZ (SPAdes) (version 2) | ecosystem: Environmental > Aquatic > Marine > Oceanic | place: Caribbean Sea: Cariaco Basin...
AGATTATCCAACAGGTAATCTTATAAAACAATTATAGGACAGTTCTCATATGGCGTTATCACTACAAAAAGACAAAATCCGGTTTTTATTGCTTGAAGGTCTACATGACAATGCCCTAAAAGTATTGGAAGGAGCTGGTTACCACAACATCGAGAATATCAGTTACGCCTTAGATCAAGACGAGCTGATTGAAAAGATCAAAGATGCTCACTTTATCGGTATTCGTTCGCGCACTCAGTTGACGCGTGAAGTACTTGAGCACGCACACAAGCTTATCGGCATTGGTTGCTTTTGTATTGGTACCAACCAAGTAGATCTAGACGCCGCTCGTGATCTTGGTATCCCTGTCTTTAACGCGCCATTCTCGAACACTCGTTCGGTAGCTGAGCTAGTATTGGCAGAAGCCATTATGCTGTACCGTGGTATTCCTGAGAAGAATGCAACCGTACATCGCGGCGGCTGGGGTAAGTCTGCGACTAACTCACACGAAGTGCGTGGCAAGACTATCGGTATCGTCGGTTATGGTTCTATCGGTTCGCAGCTGTCTGTCTTAGCAGAAAGCTTCGGTATGAAAGTCATCTATCATGATGCTGTGACCAAATTGCCACTAGGCAACGCGGTACAAGTTGGTAGCCTAGAAGAGTTACTATCAACGGCTGATATCGTGACATTGCATGTACCTGATGTGCCAAGCACTCGCTATATGATGAAAGCTGAGCAGTTCGCTCAGATGAAAGAAGGCAGCTACTTTATCAATGCGGCTCGTGGTACGTGCGTCGAGATTGATGATCTAGCAGATGCGCTTGAGTCTGGTAAAATCTTGGGCGCGGCTATCGATGTATTCCCAAAAGAGCCAAAATCAGCTGACGAAGAGTTTGAGTCACCACTACGTAAGTTTGATAATGTGATTTTGACGCCGCATATCGGTGGTTCAACACAAGAAGCACAGGCCAATATCGGACTGGAAGTAGCAGATAAGTTTGTTAGATACTCTGACCAAGGTGATACGGCGACTGCTGTGAACTTCCCAGAAGTTTCTATCCCGTTCAAAGAAAACTCGCATCGTCTACTACACATTCACAAAAACGTGCCAGGCGTACTTTCTCAGATTAACCGCTTATTTGCTGAAGCTGGCATCAACATCCTAGCGCAGAGCCTGATGACAGAAGGTGATGTTGGTTATCTAGTGATGGATGTCGATTACAATGATTCGACCGCTGCACTAGACCAATTAAAAGATGTAGAAGAGACTATCCGCGTACGTATCTTATTCTAATATAGTCAATCCACTATAAAGTTGGATTAACTATATCAGGGCTAATAGCCTTGATACGCATTGAAGATTTGTCATAAAAAAAGAGAGGTTCTATTGATTAGAGCCTCTCTTTTTTATTTCACTTCTTTTCTATTGTACTAATGCTAAGTTTAATTGGCTTTAGTATTGTTTGCAGCTTCCGCTTGTAGACGAGCTTCCGTTTTGGCGGCTTTACGTTTTTCGATTACATCCATCACGTCGCTACCAATATGGGCTTCGCCACGCTTCTTGGCTAGCTGCATTTGGTGCTCGCGCTCACGGAAACGGGCTTTTTGCTCATCGGTTGCCTTGTCGATACAGTGTGGGCAAGATTCGCCTTTGATATAGGCAGGGCTTTGCATGTCATCGACAGTGATCGGCATACGGCAAGCAAAACACTGCTCGTAGCTGCCTTTTTCTAAGTTGTGGTTGACCGAAACTCGATTATCAAAAACAAAGCAGTCACCTTGCCACATAGAGTCACTGGCAGGGACTTCTTCTAGGTATTTTAGGATACCACCTTCTAAATGATAGACCTCTTCAAACCCTTGCTCGCGTAAATACGCAGTAGATTTTTCGCAGCGGATACCACCTGTACAGAACATCGCCACTTTTTTATGCTTAGTTGGATCGAGCTCTTTTGAGACGTATTCTGGAAACTCGCGGAACGTTTCAGTGTTTGGGTTGACTGCATTTTGGAAGGTGCCGATTTGCACTTCATAATCGTTACGCGTATCGATCAAGGTGACTTCAGGATCTGAAATTAGCGCATTCCACTCGCTTGGTTTTACATAGCGACCAACGGACTCCAATGGATCGATATTCTCGACACCCATAGTGACGATTTCTTTTTTCAGTTTCACCTTAGTGCGGTAAAAAGGCTGTGCGTCAGTATAGGATTCTTTAAAGGTAAACGTACCAATCGCCTCAATACTACGCAGGTAGTCAAGTACGGTATCAATACCTTGACGCGTACCAGAAATCGTACCGTTAATGCCTTCGCTGGCAAGTAGCAATGTACCTTTTACATCGTGATCGAGCATAGTGTTTAGGATAGGCTCACGGTACTGTTCAAAATCGGCAAAGCGCGTAAACTTATATAGCGCGGCAACGACGATATTATTATTCACACTATCGTATACAGGGGCTGAATTGTTGTCAGTTATCGCGGTTTCTTTGTTGATGCTCATGTTTTTCTCCTGCTGGCTAGGTCGCAAACCTAGTGCAATGATAATAAAAAAGTAGATAGGTATATAACATTATCTCAATTGTGGAATTGATTAATGCGCGCGTAGTGTAGCAAATTTTAGATGGGTTTTGAATAGTTTGTACTGCTTGGCTTGATGTTATAGAAAACAGAAAAGCCCAGTAAAATACTGAGCTTTTTTCATATTCAATTCGTAATACGAAAGTTAGAGTTTACTTACTCTGGAACCAAGTATCTGCTTTGCTACGAGCACTGGCGATGTCATCACTTGATAAGTTTAATGCCAACTGACCAATTTTACCGCGTGCTTTGTTACGCACTTTTTCGTCTAGCATGCCATCACGGGCAGCCAAGTCATACCATTTATAGGCATCGACCAGATTTTTTTGCTTTTCATCTAATAGCGCAAGCGTGTAGCTGGCACGGTTATCGCCACGCATTGCAGCTTTTTCTAACCACAGACGGGCTTGTTGCAAGTTCGGCTGTACACCTTCGCCACGCAAATACATGATAGCAAGATTCAGCTGAGCAGGGGCAACGCCTTGCTGAGCCGCTTTGGTATACCACTGGATTGCTTGTTGGGTATTTTGCGCAATACCTTCACCTTTTTGCAAACGCTTGGCCAGATAGAACTGAGCATGATCGTTACCTTGGGCGGCACGACTAGACAACTCGCTCACAGGCATAAGCTCAAAACGTGAGGTATCAAGCGGTACGTTTGATATTAACTCAGCATTGGCTAAACCAGCACAAGAAAATAATGCAGTAAACAACGCAGCTTTTAATAATTTCATAGCAGCTCCAAAATTAGGCAGTTAATAAGCAAAAAAAAATTGTACCGCTAAACATTGTCTCGCTAAAGACAGTCAGACGGCGATAACAATTAGGTGGAATCTTGCGATATGAACTTACCTAATCATTAGCAAAAGGGGGTTGTCATCTCTAAATCAGAGATTTCACCCTAACTGATTAGACAAACGGTCGTAATAGTGGGGTGGCTGACAATATTTTGCTAGCTTAACACCCAAACTTACGAAACTCAAATACTAATTACAAGGTCACATAGACGTTTGTACCTGATTGTCCTTAACAAAATCAGACAGTTACTAAAAAATTATATTAAGTTAACAATCCATTAAGGTTAATACTAGCTCGTAAAGCACTGTTTAGCAGTCTATAAAATACAAAGACAGCTGATAATTTAACGGTTATTTTTTGGTCACTCGGTAGATAGCGACGTCTGCTAATAAGTTAGGGGCTTGTCTTATTAAAGCTTTCATTAGCGGTGTGTGACCTTTTTCAGAATCGCTAACGGCAAAACGATTAATAATATGAATATCATGCTGCGCACATAACAGTTCAAAATCTTTAAAGGTACATAGGTGAATGTTCGGCGTGTTGTACCATTCGTAAGGCAGCGCTTCAGAGACAGGCATCATACCTTTTAGCCCTAAATGAATGCGGTTTTGCCAATGCGCAAAGTTAGGGAAGGTAATGACTGCTTCACGGGCAACTCTCAGCATATCAAGCAACAACTCGTCAGGTGCTTTTACTGCTTGTAGGGCACGTGCCATGACGACCGTGTCAAAGCTGTTATCAGCAAAGCGCGCTAGACCATCGTTGAGATCCTGCTCAACAATTGATAAGCCATTACCAATTGCCTCATTAATTTTATCTTCATCAATCTCTAGTCCGTAACCTGTTACGCCTAGTTTTTGCTGTAAGTGGGCAAGTAGCTCGCCATTGCCACAACCTAAGTCCAGTACATGTGCTTGCGGCGCAATCCAGCGCTCTGCCAGTTGGTGATCCATTCTCATGAGCGCTCTCCTGTGGCTGGGCGGCTAGGGGTAATAAATGGCGCAGTCAAAAACCCTTTAACCGCACCCATGTAGCGAGGAATATCAAACAAGAATGAGTCATGTCCGTGCGGCGCGTCAATATTGATATAGCTGACTGGTTTGCCAGTGGCCATCAGCGCATCGACAATCTCTTGCGAGCGCTCAGGTGCAAAGCGCCAGTCAGTGGTGAATGATACGACCAGATATTGGCATTGTGTATGAGCAAAGGCAGCTTTAAGCGCAGAAAGCTCTTGTTGACGATCAGACTCAATATCTTCAATCGTCGTGACCGCATCTTCTAACTCACTCTGTGCCTTGGCTTTGCTAGATTCGACTGACGCCGCGATTGAGTCTTCTATTTGCACTGCCGACTCTGTAGTATCTTTTGCTACGGTTGATGGGTAGTCGCGCGTCGGATCAAAGTAATCTAAGGCTTTAGTCATGAGTAGATAAGTATTGGCATCAAAGTTTTCACTAAAGCGCTCGCCTTGATAGCGTAGGTAGCTTTCGACCTGAAATTCAACATCGTAGCCATACATGAATTTACCTGATTTTAAATCACGGCCAAATTTGGCTTTCATCGCGTCATCAGTTAAATAGGTAATATGCCCAACCATACGCGCCAATATCAGTCCGCGACGAGGATAAGTGCCTTCTTGTATATAGCGCCCGTCTTTAAAGTCAGGATCGGATAATATAGATTGGCGCGCCACTTCGTTAAAGGCGATATTTTGAGCAGATAGCTTTGGCGTACTGGCGATGACCACACAGCGCTTTAACCGCTCTGGATAATCAACAGACCATTGTAGCGCTTGCATGCCACCCATTGAGCCGCCGACAATCGCATGCCAAACGTCGATGCCTAAACGATCTGAAAGCATGGCTTGGGTTTTCACCCAGTCTTTGATGGTGATCAGCGGAAAATCAGGGCCATACACTTGCGGCTCATCGCTACTATTTGAATCAAGGCTGTCCGAACTAACACTATCCGAATCAACGCTATCAGGGTTAATAGTGGTAGGCCCTGTTGAACCAAAACAGCTGCCGATGTTATTGACACACACCACATAAAACTGATTGGTATCAATTGCTTTATTGGGACCAATCATATTGTCCCACCAGCCTGCTTTTTTGTCATCAGAGCTATGGAAGCCAGCTGCATGATGATTGCCGGACAACGCGTGGCAAATCAGAATTGCATTTGATTTGTCGCTATTGAGCGTACCGTAAGTCTCTACCATCAAGTCAAACGAGGGTAGGGTACGGTTGCATTCTAACGTTAAGGGCTCAGCAAAATGAAAATTCTGAGGCGTAACGACACCCACAGACCCTACAGCACTGTCGGTATCGGCTGAGCTATTAGGGTGAGGTTGTGAATTAGGATGCTGGTCACTGGTATTATCAGAGCGTGCGTTCAAAGCTACCTCGCAAGACTACAATCATCAATAAAATAAAAGCAAAATGGCACGTTACTAACAGGCTATTTTACCTACACGGTTTTTATAAACTGGGCCTGCCTATTGTATGGTGATGCGCGTTGGAGTACAACCGTCGAGCGCGCCTTTCGAGCGTATCGATCATAGTTTGTATGTAAAATTCGCCATAGGCAAATAATGAACAAGTCCTAGCATCAAGTAATCAAGAGTTAATAAATAGCAACTGCGTATCAAATTGTATAGGGGCGCTTTTAGCCCGCGTCATTAATGGATAAAATGCTACACTAATGAGATGTCTATTCAACTATGTCTTAACAGTATCGTCTCTTATTACTTTGACCTAACCCTTAATAACTTACTGCTAATAAAGTGCTGCTATGAAACCTAAATTGCCCCCACGTATTGCCGTTTTGTTAGTGAATCTTGGTACGCCAGATGAGCCAACGGCACCTGCCGTACGTCGCTACCTCAAACAGTTTTTGTCAGACCCACGAGTGATCGAGATTCCCAAATTCCTATGGGCTATTATTCTGAATCTATTTGTCTTGCCCAGTCGTCCTAAACGCGTAGCAAAGGCTTATGCGAGCATTTGGGAAGGTGACTCACCGATTCGTAAAATACTAAAAAGCCAAGTTGGGCTATTAGAACCACGTTTGGCCGATAGTGTGGCACCGTTTCGTGTCTCTGTGCATCCTGCGATGAGCTATGGTAATCCTGGTTTGCCTGATGTCATGGACGCGCTACGTGGTGAAGGGGTTGATCACTTTGTCATACTGCCGTTGTTTCCACAGTACTCTGCCTCTTCAGGCGGTGCTGTATATGATGCGCTGACGAAGTGGACGCTCAAGCAACGCAACTTGCCAAATTATACGATTGTCAAAGACTACTTTGCCCATCCGCTATATATTCAAGCTTTGGCCAACTCTATTCGCCGTTTTCAAGAGAAGCATGGCAAGCCTGAAAAGTTAATGTTTAGTTTTCATGGTATTCCGCAGCCTTATGCTGATAAAGGTGATCCGTATCCTAAGCGCTGTAAATGTACCGCTGCACAAGTGGCACATGAGCTTGGCCTGAACGATGACGAATGGATTATCAGTTTCCAGTCACGCTTTGGTAAGCAAGAGTGGGTCAAGCCGTATACCGATGTGGTGTTGGAAGATTGGGGTAAGTCAGGTGTGAGCTCGGTACAGGTAATCAGTCCGGCGTTTTCAGCAGACTGTCTAGAGACACTAGAAGAGTTAGCCATTGAAAACCGTGACAACTTCCTTAATGCTGGCGGGCAAGAGTATCATTATATTCCTGCACTAAACCTTGATGAAACACATATTGAATTGCTTGAAGCGTTGAGCTTGCCTCTAGTAAAAGGTTGGGCTGGTACATTAGATGGCTGGGTTTAGATAATCGAAAGTCGCTGTTTTAGTAAGTTGAATAGTAGAATAAAAAAAGCAGGTGTAATGGACAAAATTCATGCTAAAAAGTAGAAGGTAGTCGCTAATGGACATAATTCATGCTATTTAAGTGACTTTAACCCTAAAAAGTCTTTAATAAACCGCAACTTACGCTGCTCATTTAGACCATGATGACTGTGTAATTGTCGCTTTAACTCACTGAATAATCCTTCAAGAGAATTGGTGGTATTTGGTATATCTAAATGCTTATATTCTTGATAAATGAATAACCAATCACTATTGGTTCTGAGGCTACGATAAGCACTTCTAAGGCGCTTATGCGTGTACCACGTTCTACTGTTATCGTCATTGGTACTACGCTCACTAAGATAGGCTTCATGAGTCACATACCAGTGATCTAAGCGCTGTATGAACGCCTCTTTATCAAGCAGTTTTATTTCTAAAGTAAGTCGTCTAAGCTCGATACTGGCACTGTTCTTAGGTCGACGAGTGAGGTAGCGGGTCACTATTTGCACCTGATGAAACTGGCACATCTGGCAAGGGGTGCGGGTGAATAACGTACGCAGTCCTCGTCTACCATCACAGGTGATGCTTTGTATATCAACGCCTAACGATGCTAGATGATCAATTCCTTGTTTGTAGGCACTGTTGGTTTCATGACTGACTATCGCGTAGTAAAGAACGGCTTTAGTGGTATTGTCCATAAAAACCATTAAACCGAACTTACGACCGAAGTAAGTGGTGTCCATGATGATGTTAGCAGTATTCGGTCGCTTAACTTGATAGTCAATACTGACTGTGTCTAAGCGTCTTTGAATGGTTTTAAGACTACAGCTATACTTGTCAGCCAGTTGTTTGTAGGTCTGTTTGCCCTGAGTGTATTCCGTCCAAAGGGTTTGGTTATTGAGTCTTTTGCCACCTAAAAACTGCCGTTTGCAAGCTAGACATTGATACTGTTGTTTGCCTAGCTTGCGTCCATTCTTTTTGAGGTGTTTATCACGACAAAAAGGGCAGTTTTTTGATTCATGGCTTTGATTCCTTGCAAATATAGACAGTATATAGCGTTAGACCCTACGCCAGCATGAATAATGTCCATTACACCTGGTTTACTAATGAAGTTGTAGTACATCTATAAATAAAAACTATTTTATATCAATAAGATATAGAACTGATTACTATCGATGTTAGCTTGCAACAATGGTTAGTATTTATTTACAAAAATCAGCAATTTAGACTGTTCCTACCATAGAAAACTGTTATAATCAGACTGTACTCAAAATATTTGAGGCAAAAAATTCAAATTTTCTTTAAGAACATTTAGCATTTTTGGCCGCCGCATTTAGCAGAAAATATTAGGGTATATATCAATTAATCGGTGATGACACAAGTCTCGCCAACAGTTAAAGAGTCAGGAAAATTTATGTCAGATAAAGTTGAAGGCACTGTAAAGTGGTTTAATGAAGCTAAAGGTTTTGGTTTTATCGCTCAAGACAACGGCGGACAAGACGTATTCGCTCACTACAGCGCTATCCAAGGTAACGGTTTCAAAACTCTAGCCGAAGGCCAAAAAGTGTCTTTCATCTTAGGTGATGGCAAAAAAGGCCCACAAGCTGAGCAAATCGAAGCTATCTAATCTCATTTATTATTAGGTTAACTGCTTGTCAGTAAACTTAATGACAATAAGATTATCAATATGCATTGATTACTTTGTTTGTTAAAACAATAAAAATACTGTATCGACTTTAAAAAGAAGCAACCTCTTATCAGGTTGCTTTTTTTATGGGACTTTTTTGATATGACAAAGTGTTCTTTAGATAAATTGCTATTGATTTTGACAGTTAACATCATCAGGTAATAACGAACAATGATTTAATAAAGATGTAATAAATAAGGTTGTATTATGAAGTGGGAAAACTGGCTTTCAATTGACTGGCAACAAGTGCTCGGGATTTCTTTATCTGCTATAGGCTTTTACGTAGGATTGATGCTGTTTACTCGATTGATGGGTTTACGCAGTTTTTCCAAGTTATCAAGCCATGATTTTGCCATGACCGTTGGTATTGGTAGTATATTAGCGTCGACAGTGTTGTCAGATAAGCCCTCTCTACTTCAAGGATTGTTTGCTGTTGCGGTGCTATTCTTGATACAGGGTGTTATTTCAATTATCAGACGCAAAATAAAACCACTAAAAGCTCTGATAGATAATCAAGCTATTATCCTAATGGCTCATGGTGAGTATTTAGATGATAATCTAAAAGAGGCCAATCTTAGTACCAGCGATGTGCAGGAAGTGCTACGTAAAAATGGTATCAAAGCGAAAACAGAAGTGTTTGCAGTGATTATGGAGACGACAGGTGATATGAGTGTCATCAAGAACAATGATGTCGAACCTGATTGGTCTTTATTTGACGATATACGTGATAGCGAATTATTGCTTGGTGCTAGTAAGAATGGTAAGTCGCAGGTCTGACTCGATTAACTATTCTTATCCGTTAACTTTGAAGAGATAAATAATAACAAAATATTAAGTAAAGCTAAGGCTTAGAATGCTATAAAGGTACAAGTATTTTAAGTTACTGAACAATAAAAATCGTGAAATGATGTGCTTATAGACTATTTATTATAGAGTGTTGACAAATTTATGACGCATTATTCACGGCGTTGTCTTGACCTTATCTGCCTGCTGACGCAAGATACATAGGTCTGATAATAACGGTTGGCTTAGCTTTAGCAGATTTCATTAGTAAGAGATACAATGCTAATATGCTCTTAGATATTGGCTCATCTTTCTTAGTTAACTATATTCTGTTGATGTAGTAATAACCTTGAGCAGTATTTTGAACGACAATTTGAACCACAACGAACCTTTGGTTCTTAACTGACAATTTTTAACTCATAACATTAATAAACGAGGAACGTATGAAAGCATTAGTAGCGGTCAAGCGTGTCATTGATTATAACGTAAAAGTTCGTGTAAAAGCCGACAACTCTGGCGTTGACTTATCAAACACTAAAATGTCAATTAACCCTTTTGATGAAATCGCAGTAGAAGAAGCGGTTCGTCTAAAAGAAGCTGGCGTCATTGATGAGATCATTGTTGCTTCAATCGGTCCAAAAGAGTCACAAGAGCAGATTCGAGCAGCCCTAGCACTAGGTGCTGACCGTGGTGTGTTAGTCGTAAGTGACGAAAAGCCATATCCTTTACAAGTTGCTAAGATTCTAAAAAGCATCGCTGAAGCTGAAAGCACTGATATCATCTTATTAGGTAAGCAAGCGATTGATGATGACAACAACCAAACGGGCCAGATGCTAGCGGCATTGATGGGTATCGGTCAGGGTACGTTTGCATCAGAAGTGAAGGTTGAAGGCGACAAAGTAAACGTAACACGTGAAATCGATGGTGGCCTACAAACTGTTGCTCTTGATTTGCCAGCAGTCATCACGACTGATCTACGTTTGAATGAGCCACGTTATGCTAAATTGCCTAACATCATGAAAGCGAAGAAAAAGCCACTTGATGAGAAAACGCCAGCAGATTTCGGTGTTGATATGACATCTAAGCAAGAGATTATTAAAGTCGTGCCACCTGCTGACCGTAAAGCTGGTATTACAGTAGGGTCAGTTGATGAGTTGGTCGATAAGCTAAGAAACGAAGCAAAAGTCATTTAATGTTTTAATGATTGGATACTTCGCTACGGCATATCCTGTACAAGGCTGTGAATTTGACTGCTTTATCTTAGATTAAATGATAGTTTCTCAAATAGCTTTGTACACAAACAACCGCATGAATAGATAATACGAATATATAAAGGACTAAAACCATGGCAATTTTGGTATATGCAGAACATGACAATGCCAGTCTAAAAAAGGCAACTTTAAACACGATCGCTGCTGCTAAACAAATGGGTGATGATATCCATGTATTGGTTGCTGGTAGTGGTAGCCAAGCTGTTGCTGATGAAGCGGCAAAAGCAGAAGGCGTGACTAAAGTACTATTGGCTGACAACGCTGCTTATGAGCATCAATTGGCAGGTAACGTGGCACTATTGGTTGCTGATATCGCTGGTGATTACAGCCATATCCTAGCGGCTGCGACCACGACTGGCAAAAACTTTATGCCACGCGTTGCTGCATTACTTGACGTCAGCATGTTGTCTGAAATCTCAGGTGTAGTAGATGCGCAAACGTTTGAGCGTCCTATCTACGCAGGTAATGCAACGGCAACAGTAAAAACAACAGAAGACAAAGTGGTACTAACAGTACGTACTACTGCGTTTGACCCAGTGGCAAGCGAAGGCGGTTCAGCTACTGTTGAAACTATCGACAATGTACAAGAAACTGGCAAAGCTAGCTTTGTGAACGAAGAAATGGCTAAGTCTGATCGTCCAGAATTGACGTCAGCTGGTATTGTTGTTTCTGGTGGTCGTGCATTGGCAAACGGTGAAAACTTCACCAAGTACATTGAGCCATTGGCCGATAAGCTAGGCGCTGCTGTTGGTGCATCACGTGCCGCTGTTGACGCCGGATATGTACCAAACGATATGCAGGTCGGTCAAACGGGTAAAATCGTTGCACCGCAGCTATATATCGCAGCTGGTATCTCAGGCGCAATTCAGCATTTGGCTGGTATGAAAGATTCTAAAGTCATCGTTGCTATCAACAATGACCCAGAAGCACCTATTGCTAGCGTTGCTGATTATTTCTTAGAAGCTGATCTATTCGAAGCACTACCTGAGCTTACTAGCAAGGTTTAATATATAGTCACAGAACTACTAAACGGCTACGGCGTTACCCTCCTTAGATGTACTACTTGTATAATCTGTAGTCGGCTGCCTTGTATCCGTTTTAGACTTCTTTGACTATATCAGTAGTAGACGTATAATAAAAAACCCACTATCAATTGGTAGTGGGTTTTTTTATGCTTGATAGATAGGGTTTTGATAGTAGTTATAAATGCAGGCTAAGAGTATTGTCTTTGGCGTAAGGTCTCATATAGACATAAAGACCCTGCAATCGCTACATTTAAGCTCTCTTGACCATTTGGCTGCGGTAATGCTATCGGAGTGGCACATTGCATTAGCTCGTCGCTAACGCCTTGGCCTTCGTGACCCATAATCCATGCCACAGGCGCAGATAAATCGTGCTCGTAGATGATAGTATCTGTATGTGAGCTAGTCGCTAAAAGCGGCACTTGTACTTGATCCAAAATATCTTGCGTACTCAAGCCTTCATAAATAATCAGTGCAAACTGTGCACCCATACCTGCTCGTAGCGTCTTGGGAGACCAAGCTTGAGCGGTCGCACTGGTGCATAGGATGTTGCGGATACCAACGGCTGCTGCTGTGCGTAGTAGCGTACCAACATTTCCGCTATCCTGCACGTCGTTCAAGATCAAGCAGTCCTCATCGATCATCGATAGGCTAGGCGTTGGTACTTTGATTATCGCCATGATATCAATGCCAGTACCCAAGCTACGAATACTCTCATAAAGTGAGTCTGACAAAGTAAGAATAGGCGTATAAGTGGGTAGACGAGTTAATATCTGCTGAACTTCAGGGTGGCTACGCGCTGACCCAGACAGTAGTATCTGGGCGAAAGGATAGTCACTACGCAGGGCGGCATCTATCAAATGGACGCCTTCTATGACTGTCTGACCGTTCTTCTTACGCTGGCGTGCTTGGGACAACAGTGCTTTTACAAGCTTCACGGTTGTGTTCTTATCTGAGGTAATCAGCTCGGTGGGATTTAATACCATAGTGGATCGCTTAGAGAAGAGTAAAGGAGTCGTTTAGATAACCAACACAATGCCTATTATTAATTTAGCATTCTGCTGGCTGTTCTTAACAGGTGCGCAAATTAGGGCGTGTCCTCATTTTAAAAATGGTGATAAAAATGAGATAAATTGCCGTCAAACGAGGAAAATAGTGCAGATAATATCGAGATATTGACCAACTATTTGACGCTGTTTGGCAAAATTTAGCTGTTTTTAGCCCATTTAGAGGACACTCGTTTGAATTGAGGACACGCCCTAATTATTTATTCAGAATAATTGACGTGTAAATCTTTCACGTAATTGACTTCGTTTTTGCTACCGAGTACTACTGGTACACGCTGGTGGATATCAGTCGGTTCGATATCTAAGATACGATTGACCGCGTCTGTTGCACCGCCACCCGCGCGTTCAATCAATAAGCTCATTGGGTTGGCTTCATACATTAAGCGCAGCTTACCTGCTTTATGAGCATATTTGGTATCAAACGGATAAGTGAATAGACCACCGCGGCATAAGATGCGATGGACGTCACCGACCATGGCTGCTACCCAACGCGTATTGAAATCACGTCCACGTACACCTGTTTCACCAGCGATTAACTCATCAATGTACTGCTGCATCGGCGCACGCCAGTAGCGATAATTTGAGCTATTGATAGCATACTCGCTCGTATCGGCATCGATTTGAACATTGTCTTCTATCAGCACATAGTCAGAAGTCTCTGGATCTAGGCTAAACATCACAACTTTATCAGCGACGGTTAACGCTAGGACAGTAGAGGTACCATATAGCAGATAACCGGCTGCTAGCTGTTTGTTACCTGCCTGTAGATAGTCGCTGTTTTCACTGGTTTGACCTTGACGTTCATACGGTAAAACAGAAAAAATCGTGCCCACTGCCATATTGATGTCGATATTTGATGAACCATCTAATGGGTCAAATAGTACCAATAGGCTACCATCATCATTAGCAGGAGTCGCGTCATCGAGCTCTTCTGAAGCGACGCCTGCACAGTGCGTGTTTTTTGCCAATGCATCTAGTAGTAGGTCATTGGCCAATACGTCTAGTTTTTTCTGATCTTCGCCTTGGACGTTTTGATTACCCGCTTCGCCCAAGATGTCTGCTAAAGCGCCTTTTCTGAGCAGTTGTGAAATCGTCTTACCGACATCAGTGACAGTGGTAATCACGTCATTGAGTGCAGGGCTAGTGGCATATTGGTTTAGATAGTCTGCTAAGGTCGTCATAAGGCTTCCTAATAAATGGTATGGAAAGTAAAAGAACGGATAGGTGTCAAAGTAAAGAAATGGGTGGCGTTTCGCACACCTGAAATAGGTAAATTCTTAAATAGCTAATACGGCATCTTTGTCCCGACCACAAAATCGGCTACACTATATCTATTGTTATTCATTTATAGTTTTGTCAGAATTATTCTCTATGAGAATACAGCATGTCTACTCACGCTTTCTGATTGTCTGCTGAGGCTATTTTTCGGTCGAATTTGATTACGGTAAATTGTAGCAAATAAGCGTCAAAATGTCCTTTGTATCTATGCCTATCAGTGATAAATGATCGAACAAAGATGAATAAGTGATTACTATAGACTCATATAAACCCACAATAAAGACTCGCCATTATGTCAAATCCTATCGATAGTAGCGCTACACAACCAATCTCACCGACTGATTATGCAAAATTTGATCCCAGTACGATTCATCAAAGGCTCAATACCTCATTGAGTCGTCCGCAGCTCAACACCGATGGCAGTATTAGGCATTTCTTAGGTGTTGAAGGGCTTAATAAAGCACAGCTCAAAGCTATTATCGCAAAAGCAGAGACTTTTTTTGATGAAAACGGACAGCTAATCAATCGTCCTGAGTTAGACGGCTATACGGTCATGAATTTGTTTTTTGAACCATCGACGCGTACACGGACGACATTCGAGGTGGCAGAAAAACGCTTGGGTGCCAATGTACTCAATATCGATATCGAACGTTCTAGTACCAAAAAAGGTGAGAGTCTGCGCGATACATTGTGGAATTTACAGGCAATGACCGCGGATATCTTTGTAGTACGCCATTCAGCATCAGGTGCCGCGCATTTTATGGCGACAGAAGTGACGCCTGATATCGCTATCATTAATGGTGGTGATGGCTGGCATGCGCATCCTACTCAGGGAATGCTCGACATGTTGACTATTCACCGTGAAGCGCCGCGCCCATTTGAAGAGCTGTCTATCGCAATCGTTGGTGATATCAAGCATTCACGCGTGGCACGCTCTGATATCAGTGCACTGCAAACGCTAGGTGTGACAGACATCCGTGTTTGTGCGCCACGTACTCTACTGCCTAAAGGTATCGAACGTTTTGGCGTGCAAGTATATGAAAACATGGATGAGTGTGTCACTGATTGTGATGTGATCATGGGATTAAGAATACAAAATGAGCGTATTGGTTCGCCGCTATTGGCATCCTCAAGTGAATATTATAAGCATTATGGGATCACGCCAGAGCGCGTAGCTCTTGCCAAGCCAGATGCATTAGTGATGCATCCAGGGCCGATGAATCGCGGTGTTGAGATTGCCTCTAGTGTGGCTGATGGCGCACAATCCGTTATCTTAAAGCAGGTAAATAACGGTATTGCTATTAGAATGGCAGTCTTATCACTTGCAATGGAAGGTCAACGCGCTCACCAAGCGGCTGGCAAGTAGCAGGCTGCCGAGCGACTTATTCTCATTTATTTCATTTTATTGATACGGTAATAACGTTATGTCTACCATGCTTAATACGGATGCACCCATTCTTGACCATTTACCAAAAGCATTTAAAGATGCATTGCCGCAAACCACAACAGAAAAACTGTCTACACTCGATTCTGACCGTGAGATGTGGTTATTGCCACCACTAGTAGATCTATGCGCGCGTTTACGCGAGCCAGGCCAACAGCAACACGGTACGCTAAAATCAGAAGGCAGCGCTGCCCGTGGTAATGGGTTCTTGCATGTAGTGACGCCGCCTGACACCAATCCTATTTTAGAAAATGGCTCACTCTTAAAAGGTTTACGTGAGCGCGCCTTGAGTGATGGCGGAATTTACTTGCATATTTTGGGTGCATTGACCACAGGGTTAGAGGGCGAACGACCATCTAACATTGCAGGGCTTAAAAAGGGCGGCTGTATCGCAGTATCTAATGCGCGTAGACCTTTTCGCAATGATTTAGTATTGCTGCGTACACTAGAATACGCGGCGACTTTTGGCATGAAAGTATTCTTTTATCCTGATGAGCCAAGTCTGTCTGGAGATGGCGTGGCACATGAGGGCTATATTGCTTCTTATCATGGTCTACAAGGGATTCCTTGGATTGCGGAAACGGTTGCGTTGTCTACGCAGCTACTGATGGTGGAAGAGACCGGAATCGCTGCTCATTTTAGCCAGTTATCATGTAAGTCTTCCATTGAGCTCATGCGCTGGGCAAAAGACAAAGGTCTGCCGGTTACGTGTGATGTTGCGATGCATCAGCTGTATTTGACTGATGACAACCTTGAAGGCTTCAATGCTCAGGCGTATGTATTGCCACCACTACGTAGTAATACTGACCAGCAAGCCATACGCCGTGGCTTAAAAGATGGCACTATTGATGCCATCTGTAGCCATCATGAACCATTGAACAGTACCGCCAAAAAAGCACCGTTTGCTGAGAGTACGCCAGGTATCTCAAACTTCGATACGTTTATGGCGTTGGCTTGTCAGCTGGTAAATGATGAGGTATTAACACTCTCGCAACTGGTAGATAAGATCTGCTTAAATCCTGCAAAAATCGCAGGTATTAGCGAGCAGTATGAAGCTATCGGCGGTGCAGTATTAGTCGATCCTAACCTTGAATGGCAAGTGACCGCGCAATCTATGCTATCGAGTGGTAAGAACACGCCGTTTTTCAATCAGCAGTTGCAAGGACGTGTTGTGGAGACATTCTTTGGCTAATTTGCCCCAACAGGATGACCGTCTGCCGCCATCCTCGAAGGATAAAGGGGGTACCATGAATGGTCAGCAAGAAAAATCGCGCAGTACGGCGAGTGAGTCTATCAAAGCAGTGGCCATTTATGAGGTAGTAAAAGGTATTGGTGCGTTACTAGGAGCAGGGGCATTATGGTGGTGGCATACCAATCTTGAGCATTGGCTGACGACTGCAACCGTTACTTGGCAGCGCAGCTTCGGCCATATGCTTGCCCCGCAAATCGATAGTGCCGTACGTATTGCTCAGCAGGCAAGTAAAAACTGGCCGATGTTTTTATTATTGATATTTGCATATGCCAGTTTGCGTTTCCTAGAAGCCTATGGCTTATGGCATGACAAAACATGGGCGTATTGGTTCGGGGTACTAGGCTACGGGGTATTTATTCCTATAGAAATCTACTATCTGATCGTTAGCCCATTTGACTGGTTTAAGCTTGGAATACTGGTTTCTAATTTGCTCATTATTATTGTGGTTTATCGCAATATGAAACGAAAGGGCTTGATATAGCGTTTAAATTTAAGTCAAAAAATCCAGCATAAGACAAGTATCTTATGCTGGATTTTTTGTACCTGCTATATTTTTTGCTTATGCGTCTACTGTTTTTTCATCGGTACGAATGCTTTTAGCAACCTTTCCAACGCTCAGACCTTGTACCAAGATGGAGAAAATCACCACCGCATAAGTGAGTGCCAATAGAATCTCTCGTTCGGCCCCGATCGGTAACTGTAATACTAACGCAACTGAGATACCACCGCGTAAACCGCCCCATGTCAGGACTTTCCATGCGCCTGTAGGCAAATCAAGCTGACGATGAAAGGTCTTAGTCGTCATGCCTACCACGATAAATCTGGCAACAAGCGCAATCAAAATAGTCAAACCACTAGCAATAAATAAATTGCCTGAATAAGCAATCATCACCACTTCTAGACCAATAAGCACAAATAAAATAGCGTTTAAAATCTCATCAATCAATTCCCAAAACAAATCAATATAGTGCCGTGTCTTATCACTCATGGCTAGCTCGCGACCACGATTACCGACCATTAGACCCATCATGACCATGGCGAGTGGCCCTGATAAGTGCCAATGACTGGCCAGCGCGTAGCCACCGATGACACCTGCTAATGTTAATAGCACTTCTTCTTGATAGCTATCAATGCTCTTGAGTAAGTAATACAAAATCGCACCAAGCACCAGTCCGAATACAACGCCGCCACCAGCTTCAACCGCTAATGTATGTGCGACGTAGTTGGCAGTAGGAATATCACCGCTAGATAAAATCCCCAGCAGTAAGACAAAAATAACCACGCCGATACCATCATTGAACAATGACTCGCCAGCGATGACAGTCTCGATACTCTTTGGAGCGCCTGCTGACGACAGGATACCCATGACGGCAATAGGATCGGTAGGGGAGATAAGCGCCCCAAATAACAGACACCAGAGAAACGGCAGGCCGAAACCGAAGAGCGGCAACATAAAGTAAATTGCGGTCGCAATGAGCATCGCCGATATGATCGTACCAAGTCCGGCAAGGATACCAATAGGTAGCTTGTAGCGTCTTAAGTCACCAATATTGACGTGTAATGCACCTGCGAATAGCAACATCGACAGCATGCCGTCTAAGAGCACTTCGGTAAAATCAAGTTGCTCCAATAAACTGACTTCGTAATCAATCAGTTGATCAAACCCTAAGAAGCCCAAAAATATCGCACCGATTGACAGTAAGATAGAGATGACCATGACACCGATAGTGGTCGGCAGACCAATAAAACGGTGATTAATATAAGTTAACGAAGCGGTAATCGACAAAAATATGGCGCTAATTTCTAGAATGGTGAGGCTGGTTGCAGATGCCATAAAAAGTAGGTCTCGTATCAATATAAAAAGTATCTAAAGCGCAGGGCTTATAGGGACGTTATAAGTGTTTTTAGCTATAGGTGTTGTGATTATAAGTAATGTGATCATCAGGGCTGATACCGCCATCTATCTAAACAGTTCATTGGTTATATCATTAACTAGACTGTGTCTGTAACGCTTGACGAATATCAGCTTCAAAATCACTGACATAATTAAAATGCTTGTGCTGAGCATCCTTATCAAGGATAAATTGCTTGGCTTGTTCGCACATAGCGACCAAGTCATCGACCAGCTCTTGATAATTTAAATTCTCTTCTCCAGCACGCTGAATTAGATGCAATTCATGTAATAGCGTTTGCTGCTGTGCGCTGTTTACCCGTGCATAGTTCAAATTGACCATTGCCTGGCATAATGCTTTTAAGACCATTAGGTCAGCAGCTGCATAACGACGTATCTCACCAAGTGATACATTGATAAAATCAGAAATCTTTGGGATATGAGTGACTAGTGCCAATATGGCCAGTCGCTTCTGTTTGATAGTATTTTCAGAGCTATCGTTAGTCTCTGATTGCGGTATGTGAAAATGATAAGGGCTTGGTGGTTGACGCCGCATCATGATACTCAGACAGCTGGTTAGAGACTGGACGCAATTGACCGCAGTCTTTGGATCATTGATACCAGGGGATAACGCGCGTACAGCAATCTCCGTCATTTGACCTAAGCTATAGGCAATGTCGTTAGAGTGCGCCAATCGTTGTTCAAGTCGCAGGCAACCTGCCAGACGTTGCCAAAACAGTCCATCGGGCGCTCTCGGAATTACTGCCAGATGCGGTGTTGCTGTCCTTTGACGATTATTTGGATGAGATGCAGGCCGCTGATAAAAGTAACCAATGACGTTCTTGTCAGTGACGTAATTACCGAGGTTGACATGCATTTGTACTACGCCACCATAATCTTGTGACAGCGCAATCAATGACTCAAGATAAATCTGCTGTAGATAACCTGAATTTGGTGAATAAATCGGCATAGCAGGCCAGTTTTGGAACTGCTCGATATCATGGTGCTCAGCATCGCGTTGATGTTGAATATCACATCGATCGTTATACCAATAGTAAATGTTTGCAATCGCATCGTTGCTAGCGTTTTGAATGACGTGTGACGCTTGAATGGCATGTACCATATGCTGCACAAAATAAACTAACAACAGCGCACAGATAATCGCCATGATAATAGCAAAAGTTACTGCCAATTGCGGCACACCAAAAGCTACGTCAGACTTATGGATAGACTTCAATACCAGTAAGCTATAGCTAAATGTACCGATAAAAGCGCCAAGGACAAACTGATTTGGAGTGTCGGTCAAAAAGTTACGTAGCAGTCTTGGACCAAATTGTGAAGAGGCCATCGACAGGACAGCGATTGTAATCGAAAATGTCGTACCTGCCACGCCCAGTACCGCACCAGCGATAGCAGTCATAATCGCGCGCGCCGCCTCGTCATCACCAGTAAAGGCGAAGGAGATCTCTTTTACCGTTTCACGATCAAAATGCTGATCAATCGCGACTAGCAAAGGAGCAAGTAAAATACCGACGATGACGCAAGCGGTTGGAATAAACCAATAAGAGCCAATCAGCCACTGCCACAAATTATTTAAGCGATCAGGCAAGTCAGTTAGCGTTTGTACCGACCACAACTTAGTAAATTGCTTAAGCTTGTTTTGACTGGTATCGATAGTACGTGTCCAGACACTGTCTTCATCATTTTTATTCACTGCGATGAGCCTTAGGGTTATCTGCTTCTGTAATAATAGCGTTTTTGTGCGTATGTCTAATCATATCTGTATCGCTATGACTATCACTAGTCCCTAGAGGGATGATGGCTTCATTGTCGTGATCATCATATTCAATATCACTGTCTTTGTCATAAGCCATAGGCTCTAAGTGCGGTGATGCTTCTAGATGTGGATCATTACCGTTGTAAGTACTCTTGTTATGTCCATCTAGACTATCATGTCGCTGTACGTTTTCTGTTGCAGCAGAGGTTTTTCTAAATAACTTACTATCATCGTCATGCTTGCTAGTAGATTGTTTACGCGGTTCGCTATTGGCAAAGATAGCATTTAGCGGCAGATGCAGTTGCTGCTTGGCATACGCTTCAGTATTTTCAAAACGTTTTACCAATAAACTTAGCCAAGGCTTCTGACCTTCTAATTTCATTTCATCCAACTCGTCCTTGATAGGAAGTGGATAGGGCAAGGTACGATAAAAGTCCCACAATGTCATCCTACTCAGATCTCTTTTGAGCACGTAGTCATCATCATCTGTCATGGTGATAAGATTGCTGTCTTGCAGGTAGTTGATATAGGTATACCATTTCGGCAGCTCTTTGCGACCTAAGACATTACGCAGTGCTTGCTCGCTAACGGCTTCACCTTTTAAGTGGTGGGTATAAACCAAGTTCAACATGTCTAACAAGCTGAGTAACGGGTGACGAGGGTAGACTTCTTCTGTCTCAAAAATGGTCAAGGTATAGCTAATTTCAACGCCTAATAAAATCAAATTCCACGACAGATAGATCCATAGTAGAAAGATAGGCAATGCGGCAAAAGCGCCGTAAATCGCTTCATAGCTAGTAAAGTTAGCCATCACTGTACCAAACAGATGCTTCATTAATTCAAAGACAATGGCCACGAACACGCCAGCGATGGCTGCATTTTTTGCTGGTACGCGCGCCTTTGGAATAAACCAGTACATACCGATAAAACCCGCCATCGTAATACCAATCGATGCCATTTGTACCCAAAAGCTCCAGTCGATACCGTAGCCTGCAATTTGACGATTAAGAAAACTCAGACTCTGTACAGTACTTGAAGCGATAAAAGCGGTGCCCAATACCAATGGTCCCAAAGTAACGATAGTCCAATAACGCAGCATGCTTTTGATGCCACCAGAGCGATCTTCTACTCGCCAGATTTGATTAAAGGCACGCTCAATGGTGGTCAAGGTCATGATGGTGGTAAAAAATAGCACCATGGCGCCGATGATGGTTAGGTTAGATGACTTTTCGGCAAAGCTATTAATGTACTCACTAACTTGCATGCTCGACTGCGGCAACAGATTGCTATAAATGACGTCATAGATCTGCGCTCTAACCGATGCGAGAGCTGGTACGGATGATAAAATCATCAGTAATACCGTTAATACCGGTACGATCGACAGCATAGTGGTGTATGTCAGTGAAGCTGCCTTTTGCTGGCAATTATCTTCAAAAAAATGCCGAGTCAAAAACCGTAAGAACTGAAACCAACGCTGTTGTAAAAACGGGAGTTTTTGAGATAATTTTTCCATGTCGACCATTAAGCAAAAGTAAGAGTGACAATAGTGTAACAAAGATGAACGGTTATCATCTGCGGTTTAATTGTGTCAAAATGCACTACCTAGCGCATCAGATACAATATAAGTCAGGTTATCAATCATGGTTATTTGCATGACAGTGAATGACTCGGGCATAATGTGCACATATTCTACAATGCCAGTTAGTCGTATATTTCGCCGCATCTTTGCTGGCCAGTATGACTGACGTTTTTATAAGGAAGCTTTGCTAATGAGTCAGACCGACCCTTATGTTTTGGTGCTTTATTATTCTAATTATGGTACGACTAAGACATTAGCATATGCTATCGCTCAAGGTATTGAGGATGCTGGAATGACCGCGCGTATCCGTACGGTACCGACAGTGGCACCTGAAACCACATCAAGTAAGCCTGCGATACCTGATGAGGGTGACTTGTACTGTACGATGGATGATCTAAAAGACTGTAGTGGTCTTGCGCTTGGTAGCCCAACCCACTTTGGTAATATGGCCGCACCCATGAAGTATTTTTGGGATAATACCGTGACCTTATGGCTGGCAGGGAACCTACAAAATAAACCAGCCTCAGTATTTACGGCGACAGGTTCCATGCATGGTGGCCAAGAAACGACGTTGTTGACGATGATGTTGCCGCTGATGCATCACGGTATGGTCATCGTAGGTGTGCCCTATGCAGAGCCAGCATTGAACCGTACTCATCGCGGCGGCACGCCTTATGGTGCCAGCCATGTCAGCGGTGCATCGCATGATCAGCCAATATCTGCTGACGAGCGAGATTTGGGTATTGCGCAGGGTCGCCGTTTAGCGATTACGGCAGCTGCATTAGCACAGGCTAATTGGAGCCGATAAGTAACTTTTATAAACCTGCTGTCTAGAAGCGTCTGAGTCTCAAAGTCTATGATTGAATGCCTATAACCACTTGATTATAAGCAAGTGGTTATAACAAAGAGCTACTTATTCATGTTCAGCAGTATATTATTCATTTAGGAAATCAAAATATCTAATGGCCACAACCCGCTCTAATACAAAGCCTCTTAAAACGGTTAAGCCTATCGCACCTATTGCACAGCGCTTAAAGGTGACGTGGTTAATTTGGCTCGTTTATAGACTGCTCGGATTGCCTATTTTTATTAGTATCTTTAATCCTAGTAGCCCTGATATTGTTGGCGGTATTGCTTGGCAGGCATTATGGCTAGTGCCCGCGTTGATTTTGACGCCATGGATATTGCGCGGTCGTTCACCTTATGCATTGTTGATAAGCAGTATGTTTACTTTGGTATATTTGGGTGCGAGTGGTGTGGTGCTGTTTACTCGTATATATGGCAGTAGTTGGGCAGAAATCGCCGTGTATTTAGCGGATTTCCTACTATTGCTTGCTATCAATATTTGGCTATTTATTTTGCTTAAACGTTTGCCTTCGATGAACAACGTTGTGAAGAAACCTCGCCAATAATTGAAGTTATCTGAAGCCTAATAAATTATATCCATTAATCTAAAACCATAAAAAAGCGGCGCCCCGTCTGGAGCACCGCTTTTTTGTTTATAACTTTCAAGATAAGTAGATTAGTTAATCTTAGTTAACTCTAAATCCATTTTCTTGCCATCGTTAATTTGGCTAACTTTAACTGGCATATAGTCCAAGCTTGGGGCTAACCAAAAGCTGGTAGAGCGGCTATCGTCATCGTGGATGCGGTCAACACGTACTGTATCAAAGGTACCCGCTGGTACGGTAATCTTAGTGCTGCCTGATTTTTTAAATGGCGTCTTCTCGATTTTGTCTTTTTTCGCCATGTAGTAGTTACCAGAGAATTTACCGTTTAATAAATCCTGACGAATCTGTACCTCAAGGCTCAAATCATCAAAGGCTTGTTGCGACATGTTCATAGTCGTCGACTTGCCTTTATAGTTACTGGTGACTTTTTTGCTGCTTGGGTTGAAGTCTAGTTTATGCGTGCGCCCCATGCCAAGTAGTTTGTACGTAGTACTTGCCTGCGTCGGATTGACATTGTTGCCATTAATCGTAAAAGTGCTGTTTTGCGAGGCGCTAGCCACACCAGCGACGCGAGCCTTAACGTTATATTTCCACGTATTACCAGATTTGCTTAGCGTACGAGTTGCTGTGCCTTTGTATTTGTCCTCAACAGTAAAACTATAATCGGCAGTCGATGGTTGAACAGTTTTTGCGCTGGCGAGGGTAGGTGCGGTCATACTCAAAGCTCCAACGGTAGAGATACTGATGCCTGTTACCAAGGCAGATAAAAATTTAGATGGACTGCGTTTTGCGTTATTAGCATTATCAACATTATCAAAATTGTCGCTTGATGACTTTTTGTACATTGATGAAAAACTCATAGATACCCCTTCATTAATTTATTGCCGATATAGCAACTTTTTTCGTTCGTTCTTATTATGTTTACCAGACCTATAATGGTCATACGCTGTTACATTTTCAAGCGTGATGTCATACCGCTTCGTGTAGTGCTTGTAGCAAATGTTTCTATAGCTAATTTGGCATTGGTCAAAATATAAATTCAGCTCGCTAATATTTCTAAATATTCCTACTTCTTGTCCTTATTTGAGTAGCATCTTGGCTTTACTAAACCTCATTCATTTATATGAAACGTCGGTTGATCAATTTTTGCAAAATAATCTTGTAAATTTTTGGGCTTTACACTTGAACCGAACTCACCTTGCCCCCACTTTTTGTTACAAGCTCAAGGCTTATCTCTAAAGCGTTGTTTTTGGCAGCGTTTCCTATAGATACTGGTATTGAGACCATTAATTCAAATAAACCCTTAATTTTATTAACCAACTTTTGGAGTCATATCGATGAACATTCGTCCTTTACATGACCGTATTGTCGTCCGCCGCATAGAAGAAGAAACAAAGACTGCTGGTGGTATCTTGCTTCCTGGTTCAGCACAAGAGAAACCTTCACAAGGTGAAGTGCTTGCAGTTGGTAATGGTCAAGTTCGTGACAACGGTGAAACTCGTGCGTTAGATGTAAAAGCTGGCGACAAAGTTTTGTTCGGTCAATATGCTGGTCAAACCGTAAAGGTTGACGGTGAAGAACTATTGATTATGAAAGAGTCTGATGTATTGGGTGTGCTAGAAGGCTAGTCCTTTTGAGTATTATTTTATACTCAGCACATTTTGATAGCAGTTTCTAATAATCGCTTTTGATAAGCAACTATCAAATCAATCAATTGTATTCTCATACTTATAATAGTGGAGTAATTTAACATGGCAAAAGACGTAAAATTCGGCATTGATGCCCGTAAACAAATGATGGACGGCGTAAACGTTCTAGCAAACGCAGTACGTGTAACATTAGGCCCTAAAGGTCGTAACGTTGTTATCGACAAATCATTTGGCGCACCTACCATCACTAAAGATGGTGTTTCAGTTGCCAAAGAAATCGAGCTAGAAAACAAATTTGAAAACATGGGTGCACAGCTGGTACGTGAAGTAGCTAGTCGCACTAATGATGTCGCTGGTGATGGTACAACCACTGCGACTGTATTGGCTCAGTCAATCCTACAAGAAGGCATGAAGTCAGTTGCTGCTGGCATGAACCCAATGGATCTTAAGCGCGGTATCGACAAAGCGGTACGTGAAGCGGTTAAAGAAATCCATAAACTATCAACGCCAGCTGACGATCACAAAGCAATCGCTCAAGTTGGTTCTATCTCTGCAAACTCAGACACCAAAATCGGTGAGCTGATCTCGCAAGCGATGGAAAAAGTAGGCAAGCAAGGCGTTATCACTGTTGAAGAAGGTTCAAGCTTCGAAGATACCCTAGAAGTTGTAGAAGGTATGCAGTTTGACCGTGGTTATATCAGCCCGTACTTTGCGAACAAGCAAGACAGCCTAACTGCTGAATTTGAAAACCCATATATCTTGCTCGTTGACAAAAAAATCAGCAACATCCGTGAGATCGTGCCACTACTTGAGCAAGTGATGCAGCAGAGCAAGCCGTTGCTAATCATCGCTGAAGATGTAGAAAACGAAGCACTAGCAACACTAGTTGTGAACAACATGCGTGGCGGCTTGAAAACTTGTGCTGTTAAAGCACCAGGTTTCGGCGATCGTCGTAAAGCAATGTTAGAAGACATCGCAACACTAACTGGCGGTACTGTAATCTCTGAAGAGATTGGCCTAAGCTTAGAGACTGCTACTCTAGAGCAACTTGGTACTGCTAAGAAAGTGACTGTCGGTAAAGAGAACACCGTTATCGTTGATGGCGCTGGCAACAAAGCTGACATCGAAAACCGTGTTGAGTCTATCAACCGTCAAATCGAAGAGTCTACTTCTGACTATGACAAAGAAAAGCTACAAGAGCGTGTTGCTAAACTAGCAGGCGGCGTAGCAGTGATCAAAGTCGGCGCAGCAACTGAAACTGAAATGAAAGAGAAAAAAGACCGTGTTGACGATGCGCTACATGCAACTCGTGCAGCGGTTGAAGAAGGCGTTGTACCTGGCGGCGGTGTTGCGTTAGTTCGTGCGATGAATGCATTGTCTGAACTACGCGGTGACAACGATGACCAGAACGCGGGTATGAACATCCTACGTCGCGCGATGGAAGCACCACTACGTCAAATCGTAACCAACGCTGGCGAAGAAGCTTCAGTTGTGGTTAACGAAGTGAAGAGTGGCAGTGGTAACTACGGTTACAACGCAGCGACTGGCGAATATGGCGATATGCTAGAGATGGGTATCCTTGATCCAGCTAAAGTTGCTCGTTCAGCGCTAGAAAATGCTGCATCTGTTGCAGGCTTAATGCTAACGACTGAAGTTATGATTACTGACTTACCGCAAGGTGACGATGGTATGGCTGCTATGGGCGGCGGTGCTGGAATGGGTGGAATGGGCGGCATGATGTAATTGATGCCTCTTAACCTATACTTGCTTTAAGTAATAGAAAGCCCTAACTCATTGAGTTAGGGCTTTTTTAGTTAAATTCCTTATTAATGATTGTCAGTTTATAATTGTATTAATTGAACTTTATTTTGGAATTACTATGACAATAACTAGAAACAATCATTATGTACCACAGTGGTACCAAAAAGGTTTTACCAATGATAGAGATAATGAACTGTGTCATTTATCGCAGAAGAAAATCATTCTGCCGAACGGTGAAGTAAAAAAAATAAATGCTAAAAAATGGTACACGCCCGCTCAATGCTTTTATAAAAAAGATTTGTATACTACTTATTTAGGTTCTGAGAGCAACGATGATATTGAGAAAAAATTGTTTGGAGATATTGACGGTACTGGTGCAACTGCAGTAAAAGCATATTTAACTGATGATGAGTCTGAGTGGCACGATAATTTTGAAAACTTGTTTTTTTATCTTGATGCTCAAAAACTTAGAACCCCCAAAGGCTTAGATTGGATTAAAAATCATTATCCTGATCTAATTCAAAATCAGCTTATGATCGAAATGCAGTCTATCACTAGGCTACATTGTACTTTATGGATTGAGGGGATACGTGAACTAGTATCAGCTGACGATTCTGAGGTTAAGTTTATTATTTCAGATCATCCAGTAACAGTTTATAACTATGCTTGCCCACCAGATTCTAAAGAATGTCAGTACCCAAATGATCCTGACATTTCCTTGAAGGGAACGCAAACGATTTTTCCACTTGATAAAAATAGATGCCTAATACTGACAAACCAAGAATATGCAAAAAATCTAGATACTATTGACCCATTAGAGCAACGGACAAACCCTACTAAAACACGTAGTAGTTTGGTTAGTACTATCGATTTTATTAATCATCGAAAACTCAACTCTGATGAAGTATCACAGATTAACTATATAATAAAGAAAAGATCTGAAGAGAATGTTGCGGCAGGCTCTGCAGATTGGTTATACCCTGAGAAAAGTGTAGATATAACTTGGGCTGATTTAAGGCATGTATTATTTCCACCAAACCAAGGATTTACTACCGAGATTCTTGCCAAGTTTAATGATGGCAGTGTCTATTACCAAGATGCTTTTGGACGTAAAAAATTTGACGATACTTTCCTTAAGAAGAATATTAATGAAAGTAAATTACTAAGAAATGATAAGTGTGGCTGTGGCAGCGGTAAGAAGTACAAAAAATGCTGTGTAAACACTCCTAAGGATAAACGGACTTCTTGGTCGGTACTTAGCATTAGAGAGCGTAATCTAGCTTTGTGTAATGCTATTAGAGATATTCTTGGAATTGATAATGGAAAGACTTGGGATGATATTAGACAAGAAATATCAGATTCACAAATTTCTGAAATCTACAGTTTCTATGTATTGCTTTGGCCAGTAGACACGGAAATCTACTCACTACTTCCAAGACCTGATGAAAAATTTCGTGCGCTTTATTCAGGCATAATAGACATAAAAAGTATAGTTAGAGATGTGCTGAACATAACAACTCATTTTGACGAATTTTTGATACAACATCCATTTATTTATTCCAAACATGCAAAGCCCGAAATTAGTCCAGTAGAGAATCCTAGTAGCTATAGGTATCAAGCAATAAAAGACTTTTATTTTATGCTTGTACTTGAGCCTTTTATATAGTCAGTTCAAAATAAAATTGTTATGCCTTGAACAAATATCATAAAACAATTTAGATAAATCATTCTCCATCCAGCCTTGGCGTAGAAACTTCACCTGAGCCCATTTTTTCTCGATAGGGTTCAAATCAGGGCTATAAGGTGGCAGCCATAGTATACGATGACCATGCCTGTTGAGTAGCTTTTGAACGCGTTTGTTTTTGTGAAATCGAGCATTATCCATCACAATCACGCATTTGGTTTTAAGACTTGGGATTAGCGTGTGTTTGCACCAGTTGTAGAATATGCTGCTGTTAATGTTGAGATTAAAGTAATCCAGTGCAAACAGCATTTTGTTATACAGAGCGCCGATAACGTTGGTTCGCTTTTTACCTTGCCAGTTGTAGCTATCGATACATGGCTTACCAATAGGCGCGTAACCATGAGAGCGGATGGTCTCGTGCTCAAAGCCGCTTTCATCCATATAGACGATGGGATAGCCTTGCTGCGTAAAGCGATCAAGCTTTCCCTGATACGCCGCTCTTTTGATCGGACAAGCTTTTGGATGTTCTAAGGTCTTTTTTTTGACTGATGCCAAGACGCTTTAGAGCATGATAAATGCCTGTTTTGCTACAGTTCAGACGACGCGCTCGCTCATACTGATAATCATCGGGATGTTCTTTGACATCATTAAGTAGCACGTCATCTGGTATTTTAGTGGGTTTGGTTTGTCTGGTTGTTTTGCTATGAACACGCCGCTTCCAGTTTTGTATGGTGGTTGGGCTGAGATTATAGAACTCAGCCGCCTCGGCAAAAGTCATACCCTCGTCTAAGCTTTTAAGAACTTGCATACGGAAATCTAGTGAGTAAGTCATGGTCTTTATAATAACAATTGGGTTTGATAATTAGTTTATAACACTTTTATATGGTCTTGACTATAGCTTATGGAATAGTAAATATTTTTCCCGATCTTTCTATTTTTGATAGAAGCTTATGCAATGAATATCTAAAAATGGCAGAGTTAAGAAAAGACCAAGTTAAAAGTCAAAAAGAAAAAGAGCTATTTACTAGAATGAGGGATGAGGATTTTTTTAACATTTCATACAAGATGCCTCCTACTACCCGTAGTGCATTTTTATTAGGTATGTTCCCGTATCTGAATGAAGAAAGGCTATTAGATTTATACGTATATTTAGATAAAAAATCTAAAATTGATCCATTAGTACCATTGCATGATGTAACGTTTGGAAGTGAAGGCCAGTACATAGGTTTTGCAATGCTGCCCAACTATGAAATGAGCTTGTTTACTGCACAAGTTACAGGATCAGTAATTGTTACTGATAGTGAATCAAGGTGGATGGAGTTTCAGTTGGCTCAGCATCGTAGTAATGGAATAGTGTATTATCCTTGGCAGCCTATTTATGATTCAATTAACAAAATACCACTAGATCAGCAAGTTATTGGTTCGTTTACCAAGTCATCAGATAGCAGCTATATTAAGTTCAGAAGTGGTTTAAAAGCTATACATGCTTTAGTTTCTAGTAATAATCAGAATAGTGAAACTATATCAAAATGGAAAGCTGAAACTCTTAACTGTGAGGATAATGTTATTAGAGAAGTTTCCGATAAAGCTAATATAAAAATTCTTGCACCAGAAGGTGGTTTCTATGATACAAATGTTCAGCGTCTACTTCTAAAGTCTAACTGTTATCATTATATTAATAAGGTAAACTCGGTATATTACTTAACTTCTTAATAATGATATATAAAAAAGGCCAAACTTATTGAGTTTGGTCTTTTTCGTATTGTCTAATAATTTTGTAGAAATTACTACTGATCAGCTGCATCGTGCATAAAGACCCAAGTCTTATCATCATACACTTCTTTATCATAGCCATATTTTATCAAATTCAAATGAACTCATTATAGGTCTTTCTACTCAATAATTATCGAGCGAGATATTGTGCTCCTAGTCGGTACAAAAGAATCTCACACAAAAATAGGTAGAGTCGTCTTATTGATTACCTTTCTTACCGATAAATGAGTGTGTATATCTTTTACGCTAGCAAGCTTGTGCAGCTTACGTGTGAACCGCTCATAACCATCGAGATTGGGGCTTACCACTTCTAATAAATAATCATAAGAACCCGATACCACATGTCCATTAATCACCTCGTCCATATTGGACAGAGCGCGTTCGAAGGCTGCGATAGATTTTTCTTGGTGGCTGTTGAGACTGACCTCCACAAAGAAACTCATCGCAATACCTGCTTTGGCTTTGTTTACGTTCGCTTGATAGTTTTCTATATAACCTTCGTCCTCCAAACGCTTTAGGCGTCGCGCGCAAGGAGACGGCGACAGCCCTATACGTTCGGACAGTTCCGCCGTAGATAAGCGCGCTTCTTTCTGGAGCACTTCCAAGATATGGCGATCAATTTTGTCCATAATTTACCTTTTGACTTTTTAAGCCAATAATTTTTATTTAATTAGCATTATCCACCAAATATTTGCAAAATTGCAATGAATAAATAAAGATAAAAGCGCGTATTTTAATCGATAATTGGTCTTTGTATACCAGCATAAGACACGACTATGAATACGATATTCCACCCCTCATCGCGCAAAAACCCTTTGTTTGTAATGTCGCCACTAACCAAAGGCTATGTGGCAATGAGCGTCGTATTGTTGATTTGGTCAGGATTTGCGTTGACTGTACGAGCGGTTGGAGCATCGTCGCTAACTATTGCGGATGTCATGCTCATTCGTTTTAGTGTACCGCTGGTCTTATTGACTCCTTGGGTACTCTCTAGTTGGCATGAAGTCAAAAATATCAGACTGCCAGACATCATGTTTGTTTTACTTGGCGGCGTGCCTTTTCTTTTATTGGCCGCTTTTGGTGCAAGTACGGTACCAGCAGCTTATGTTGGTACTATTTTGACAGGTACGCCAGTCTTCTTTGCCGCAATATTGTCTTTTATTTTTTATCGTCAACGAATATCATTGAAGAAATTTGCCGCATTGATCCTTATTCTCTTTGGTATCGCTACTATGATTGGCGGGCGTGCACAGTCAATACCCAATAGTCTTCTGTATGGCGTGGGGTTACTGTTGATGGCAAGCCTGATTTGGGCAGGTTATACCTTAGGGTTAAAAAGCACCAAGTTGAGTCCAATAGCGATCGCTATCGTGCTCTCTTATACCTCGTTTTTTCTGACGTTAGTGATGGTTCTGTCTGGTATCGTAGAGACAAATATAGGTTCTGTATCTTTTGATGAAGCGCTTCCATTTATCCTAGTACAAGGACTTGGTGTAGGGGTGGTATCAACCATTGCGTTTTCTTATGCTGTCAAACAGCTAGGCTCCATTCGTACCTTATTACTTGGCTCTTTGTCACCAGGATTAACCGCTATACTGGCTACGCTGATACTCAATGAATCTTTATCAGTCATTATGATATGCGGCATCGTACTCAGTACCATTGGCGTCATCTTGTCCAATCGAGCGCAATAAATTAATTAAGGAAGTATCATGATGTTAAACAATATGCCTATCATCAATGGTGATCCACTGTGGGCATTGTTAGGTAGGTTTCGCGCTGACCAGCGTAAACATAAAATAGATCTATTGGTTGGTGTCTATCGAGATGAGCATGGCAATACACCTGTGATGAAAACCGTGCAAGACGCAGAAATACATCTTGCTCATGAAGCTTATTCGAAGGCTTATGGCATGCTATCGGGTAACGCTAATTTTAACCAGCAAATGGCAAAATTTGTACTGGGTGACAGTCCAAGTCTAAACAACCAATGCACGATTCAGACGGTTGGGGCATCAGGTGCATTACGACTCATTGCTGATTTGATCGCCACGCTCTCTCCAGATTCAACCGTTTGGATCAGCGACCCTGGCTATATCAATCATCGTCCATTGATGGAAGGTGCAGGGTTAGCGGTTAATACGTATCCTTGGCAAAATAAAAATGGACAGTTAGATATTGATGCGTGTTTTGCTGCGTTAGAAAAAGCAAAAGAAGGAGACGTGTTGTTATTACATGCGTGCTGCCATAATCCTACCGGTATAGACCCTTCTTTAGAGCAGTGGCAACTGTTTTCTGATAAATGTAAACAGAAAAATATTGTCCCGTTTATTGATATGGCGTATCAAGGTTTTGGAGATGATCCTGATACCGATGCTGCAGGGCTTCGTCTAATCATTGAAGACTCTGACTTTGCATTTATCGCCGCCAGCTGTTCAAAGAACATGGGGCTATACAATGAGCGTACTGGTATTGCCACGGTGATGACGACGAACCATGAGCGTCACGCAGATATACAGACACTCTTAGAAACCATCACACGTGCCAACTACTCCATGCCGCCCAATCACGGTGCCGCAGTGGCTTCTTATTTGCTAGACAGCCCAGACGCTTGGTTAGTCGAGCTGGCAAGCTACCGTGATAGGGTAGATGCTATTCGCCAAGCATTAGGCGCAGCATTAAAAGATAGGGGTGTACCTGTAGAGTTTTTGGACATTTCGCACCAAAAAGGCATGTTTTCTCTATTACCGCTAACCAAAAATCAAATGCTGATATTGCAAGATGAGTTCGCTATCTACGGCATGCCAAATGGTAGAATCAATATTGCCGGTTTGAAGATGACGGAAATCCCCCAACTGGCTGACGCTATCATATCGATTATTTCACGTTAGAGAATAATCTTTATAATTCAGTGCAATGGTTTTATCCACCAATCGCCACAGCAAGAAGGACACGACTATTTATACTTTATATTGGGATAAGGGTGGCGCCAATATGGCTACCCATGCTGTCTTTGAAGAGCTAGGCGTGTCTTATGAAATGATAGAAATAGACCTGTCTAAAAACATGCAAAAATCAACTGAGTATCTAGCCATTAATCCAAATGGCAAAGTACCTACGTTGGTGCATCAGGGACAGGTTATTTATGAGTCTGCGGCAATTTTAATGTATGTGTTAGATCAACACCCAGAGTCTGAGCTAGCACCTGATATAGGATGCCCAAGGCGCGGTGTCTATTACCAGTATTTGTTTTGGATGTCTTCTACACTACAAGAAGCCGCTAATCACTGGGCACATCCCGAGCAGTACATCAGTGGCGAGCACAATTCGCAACAAGTGAAAGATAAAGCGAATGATGTGCTAACCCATTGCTGGGATATTATTGAAAAGGGATTGGCGAGTCATGGTCCATGGTTGTTGGGCGATAAATTAAGTGGGGCTGATTTTCATTTATTTATGATTGCTCACTGGAGTCAGCGATATGCGAGTCGAGCACAGGATTGGACACACCTAAATGCACATTATCAAGCCATGCTAAACCGTGCCTCGATACAAGAAATGATGGCACAAGAAGGGTTGTTATAATTTGTTCATATGTTCAACTAAAAGATATTAAATGACTGGGTTAGAAGCACTGAATGCAATGCTTCTAGTGACTTCTAGTGACTTCTAGTGACTTCTAGTGACTTCTAGTGACTTCTAGGGATTGTAGTAAATATAGTTTTTATATCAAGCTACTGGCTTGATCTGTCTCGTCTAAACGTCCACGTCTTATTATCAGACGCGTCTTCACAATAGTAATAGCCTGCCAAATCAAACTGCTTTAGCTGCTCAGCATTGGTCAGCTTATTATCAGCAGCATATTTCACCATCAAACCACGTGCTTTTTTGGCATAAAAACTAATCACTTTGTATTGACCGTTTTTCTCGTCTTCAAATCGTGGCGTAATGATATCTGCCTTCAGTGCTTTTTTCTTTACCGCCTTGAAGTATTCATTAGAAGCCAAATTCACTAATACCTTGTCATCGCTGTCAGCCATACGCGCATTGATAACGTTAGTCACTTCCTCACCCCAAAACTCATAAAGATTGTCACCGCGCTCATTTTTCAGCTTGGTGCCCATCTCTAAACGATATGGTTGGATCAGATCGAGCGGCTTGAGTACTCCATACAGTCCAGACAAAATGCCTAAGTGCTCATTGACATAAGTAGCGGTATCTTTGTCCATATGATACATATCAAGTCCAGTATAGACATCACCATCGAATAAATAGCCTGCAGGCTTGGCGGCATTATCAGAGGCATCGTTAGTAAACGGCTGCTCTTCACTCCAATGCCATTGTTGATTGCGCGTGGCATTAAGCTGAGCCAAATCGTCAGATATGCTCATCAGCTCTTGTAGGTCAACAGGCTCTTTTGACTTCAGTACTTTCATCAATTCTTGTGAGCGCTTGATTAGCTCGGGCTGGCTATAGTAGTTGCCTAAATTCAATGGTATAGCGTCTGTTTCGTTCAGGGATTTGGCAGGGGAAAGCAAAAAATACATAGTTATTCCTTATTATAATGAATCGATGACGGGTTTTTTCGAGTGTCAAGTATTCTTATTATACGGTATGCATGGGTGGAACTTGACTTCACCTTGCTTATTTTATGCTTATTGACGTTATATTTTTAATAAAAAAACAGATTTAGGGTTAGAGAATAAATGGAGGTAGGCCTGTACCTATAAGGGCTAAGCGTTTTTCGGAAAAATAAAAGGCTTTAATATACCAACAAAAAGTATGCCAATGGTGTAAATACCTAAATTTTTATTTTACTTGTGGGTCATCATTAGACAATGAAACTTGACGAACGATATCTCTATAATAAAAAGGCATGATGGTAAAGTAGCTATCATTTATTAAATTGATAACCTTTGGTCGCTGTAATGGATTAATCATGATCAATGGGCTTTGTCCCCTGTGCTTTTTAGATGTGCGTTGAGGGTATTAAAGGTAGTCGTGAGACGTAAATATAGTCATTGGACGTAAGTAAGGAGACGGTATGAAAATCGGTGTAATCAGTGCAGATATCACGAGCGAGAGCCGTGTAGCCATAACCCCAGACGCAGTCAAAAAATTGCGTAAACTTGGGTTTGAAGTCGTCATTCAGTCAGGTGCAGGTCAAGCAGCATACTATGCTGATGAGTTGTATCAAGCTGCCGGTGCCGACATTGCCAGTAGTCGCACCGAGGTGATTACCCAGTCTAAGATTATTACCACCGTCAATGACCTACCAGCTGAAGCCACTGAAAGCTTGTCGTCTGGTCAGATCGTCATTGGCATGCTCGACCCGTATCGCAACACTCAGCTTGACACTTATGCAGCCAAAGGCGCGACAGTCTTTGCGATGGAGTTATTGCCTCGTACACTGTCACGTGCACAGAATATGGACGTATTGTCGTCACAAGCCAACCTTGCTGGTTATAAAGCAGTATTGCTAGCGGCCAATGAGTATTCGCGTCCTTTCCCGATGTTTATGACTTCAGCGGGTACGGTTAAGCCCGCCAAAGTCGTTATCCTAGGTGTTGGTGTTGCAGGTCTACAAGCGATTGCGACAGCCAAGCGTTTGGGTGCAGTAGTAGAAGCCAGTGACCTACGTCCGACCGCTCGCGAGCAAGTGGAATCACTCGGTGGTAAATGGCTTGATGTGCCGATGAGTGCAGAAGAGGCTGAAACAGCTAAGTCTACCGGTGGTTATGCATGGACGCCATCAGAGCAATATGTCAAAGATCAAGCGGCTGTCGTGGACAAAGCATTGAGCAACGCTGACATCGTTATTACCACGGCGCAGATTCCTGGTCGTAACGCACCGCGTTTGGTACATGGCGCAACGCTTGCCAAAATGAAGGCAGGTTCTGTACTGATCGATATGGCGGCTGGTACCGGTGGTAATGTCGAAGGCAGCGTGCCTAACGAAACCATCACCACAGACAACGGCGTACGTATCGTTGGTGCCGCCAATATCCCATCTATGCTCGCCGCACAGTCGTCAGATTTGTATGCCAATAACCTTGTTAACTTTATTACGACATTGATTGCACCTACTGGCGATGATGCATCGGCTAGCTTGGCACTTAACTTAGACATGGAAGACGAGATTCAGGGCGCACTGGCAGTGACACATGACAGTCAGGTACGACTGGCCAAACGCTAGTTTGAACAGTCTATTACCACATATTTCGTCACTACACATTTGCCAGTAATGAATAAATTTTTAGGAGGATTAGATGATTGCCACTATTTTAGCTGCAGCGTCAGCCGGTGCGGCCATGAGTAGCACACCATTTGTAGCGATTTTCACTGTATTTGTGCTCGCTATTTTTGTCGGATACTACGTGGTTTGGGGCGTAACGCCTGCATTACATACGCCATTGATGGCGGTAACCAACGCTCTATCAAGTATCGTCATCGTGGGTGCGATGCTACAGACTGTCACGATTGATGGTTCAATGTTTACACCGACCAGTTTGCTTGGTGCCTTTGCGGTATTTTTAGCCAGTATCAATATTTTCGGTGGCTTTGCTGTGACTGAGCGTATGCTTGCGATGTTTAAACCGAAAGTAAAAAAAGCACCAGTAGCAACCACTGATGCCGGAGGTGACGCATGAACGATTTCTCAGCAATGATTGCGGCAAATGCAGATTGGTTCTATCTGGTCGGCGCTATCCTCTTTGTTTTAACTTTGCGTGGTTTGTCTAGCCCAAAGACAGCGATTCGCGGTAACCGTTTTGGTATGGCAGCGATGGCAATTGCCGTTGTGACTACCTTCTTTTTAGCAGAAGGCCCTGTGCTTTGGTTGATTATCGGTGCGATGGTGTTGGGTGCCCTCGTTGGTATGTGGAAAGCGAAAACAGTCGCGATGACTCAAATGCCAGAAACGGTTGCTTTAATGCATTCATTCGTCGGTTTGGCAGCGGTTGCGATTGCACTTGCGACAGTATTACACACTGAACAGCAGCATGGTGCCGTTGCTCGCATCGAGCTATTTATCGGTTGCTTCATCGGTGCGATTACATTCTCAGCCTCAGTCTTTGCCTTTGGTAAATTGGCAGCGAAAAGCTGGGCGAAAACACTGGTTGGCGGCTGGGTAAAACCGGTCCAAGCGCTATTATTCATTGCGATGATTGGTTTCGGTGGGGTATATTTCGTCACTGACTCACTACCAGCATTTTATGCGATGGCAGTGATTGCCGTTATCTTTGGTTGGATGTGGATTGCGCCAATCGGTGGCGGTGATATGCCAGTGGTTGTGTCTTTGCTAAACTCATTCTCAGGTTGGGCGGCCGCGGGGATTGGTTTTACCCTTGGCAACTCGATGCTGATTATCGCAGGCTCGCTCGTTGGTTCCTCAGGTGCGATCTTGTCTTACATCATGTGTAAAGCCATGAATCGCTCATTACTCAATGTACTGTTTGGTGGTATGGGTACGTCAGCCGTCGCAGCAGGCGATGATGATGGTGCACCTAAGAACTACAAGGCAGGCTCGGCAGAAGACGCAGGCTTCTTGATGTCTAACGCCAGCAATGTGGTCATTGTACCGGGATACGGTATGGCACAAGGCCGTGCCCAGAATGCGGTAAAAGAGCTGTATGAACTATTAAAAGATGAAGGCGTCAACGTGCGTTTTGCGATTCATCCAGTTGCTGGTCGTATGCCAGGCCATATGAACGTACTATTGGCAGAAGCCGACGTACCTTATGATGATATCCTTGAGATGGACGAGATCAATTCAGATTTCGCTAGTACCGATGTGGTCTTGGTTATTGGAGCGAACGACGTTGTGAACCCGTCTGCGAAAGACGATCCTACGTCACCTATCTTTGGTATGCCTATCCTAGAAGTGAATAAGGCCCAAACCGTCATGGTTATCAAACGTTCAATGAACACGGGTTATGCTGGTCTCGACAACAGCTTGTTCTACATGGACAAAACCATGATGATCTTTGGTGATGCCAAAAAAATGGTAGAAGAAATGGTACGCAGTATCAATGGCGGCGGTCATTAATCTCTAAGTCAGTTGCTCAATAAAAAAGTCACCTAGGTGGCTTTTTTGCGTTAAAGTGGGCGACATTTATGAGCCGACTATGGATTGAGATTATTTCCAATTACGGTCAGTTTTTAATGATCACAATATTAACTGCGCTTTATGTACTCACTATACAGTATGCGCCTGATTAATTTTTTAGCTAATTTGAACTGCTTTAACGATTTACGATTACCAATTATAAATACGATGAAATAAGAGAAAAATTTATGAACATGCTACTGCGTTTTTTTATTATGGTTAGCTTGCTTAAACAACAGCTCAAGCATCAATCGACGAGCGAAACTATCAATCTAGAGACATTGACTGCACCGACTGTACGTCATTATCGAATTTTGCCACACGATATGGGGTTTCGCGATCATTTACCCAATTACCGTTATTTATCATTTATTGAGCTCAACGTCACGCGCTGGGTAAAGGCGTGCTGTCACCAAAAAGGCATTAAGCCGCTCAATTGGGTGATTGCCATGCAAGAGATGATTTATCTTAAGCAAATTAAATTTTTGGATAAAATGACGCTTAGCAGTGCAGTTGTAGGATGGGATCATAAGTATGTGTATTTTGAGCATCGTTTTTTTGTCAAAAACCAGCTGATGGGCGTTGGGATGACCAAGTTTGTTTTTACAGATAGTAAAGGTATGCGCACACCAGAAGTATTAGATATGATGGGTGAGCAGTTGACGGATACCATTAACACATGGAATGAGCACCAAGTCGCGGTAAAATCGACTAAATCAGCCTAAGCCATATCGCAAAACAGTATTGAAAGACAACATCGTAAAATAACTTGGCTATAATCATTTGCTGAATTTTGGTAGGATAGAGCCCATCAAGTCGTCAGTATTAGGACGATAGCATCGTTTTTAATATGATGATTCTCAAAACGACTAAAAATAAGGTACCGTTATGACCCCACAAAAATTAAAATGGACAGACAGCTTAGATATCGCGATTGAGCTTTATGAGAAATTCCCAGAAACAGATCCGCAGTACATTCTCTTTACTGATTTGCATCGCTGGGTAACTGAGCTTGAAGGCTTTGATGATGATCCACAAAAGTCAAATGAAGGCATCTTAGAAGCCATTCAAATGAACTGGATTGATGAAGCAGATTAATCGATTCGGTCTGCCAGCATTGCCACAAACAGAAAACTAAATAAACAGATAGAAAAGGCCGCATCATGACATCACAAATTAAAGAGCTATCAGAAGCGATAGCTTGTAGCGGTATCAGCGTTCGTACCACCAATAACGCTGAGATAAGCCATGACACTGCCAAACTTGGTAGATTATGGCAGAAATTTTATCAAAATCACGCGGGTGAACTTCCTGAAGGTGAAGACATTTATGGTGTCTATCACAACTACGAAAGCGATGATCTGGCAGGGGCGTTTGACGTTGTGGCCAGTTGGAAAGTAGCCAGCGAGCAAGATGCACAATCAGAAAGCGACAGTGTGGCCAATGCTAGTAATGTAGTGACGGTTGATATTCCTGCAGGAAAGTACTTGGTATTTTCTGAAGAAGGTTATATGCCTAACACTGTGATGAATGCATGGGAAAGTGCTTGGGAGTATTTCAATGCGCCCGATTGCGAGCATACCCGTACTTTCAATATAGACTTCGAGCATTATATCGGTGGCAACTTAGAATACGGTCAAGTTGATGTCTATATTGGTATCGAGTAAAGCTAGTAATTGGCTTAAGTAATTTAAGCTGCTCAAGCCATTTTTGATAAAATAATGACAAAAAAAGCGCTAACCTAAATCAGGTAGCGCTTTTTCTTTGGACAGATGCAATTAATTAAAAAGGCGTAATTAATCTTACAATTAATCCAACAGTAGATTTTTCAAAATGCCTTCGTAAATCTGCGCAAGCTTTCCTAGGTCATCGACTTCTACTTTTTCATCTACTTGATGAATCGTCGCATTACGCACACCCAGTTCGACGACTTGTGCACCAGTTGGGGCGATAAAGCGTCCATCGGAGGTACCACCAGAAGTCGATAGGGTGGTATCGACATCGGTCACTTTTTTGATGGCATTTTGACATGCTGAGACCAGTTTTCCTTCAGGGGTCAAAAACGGCTGACCAGATAACTTCCAATGAATATCGTAGCTTGCTTTACTGTTGGCAAAGTGCTTATCAAAGATAGCATGCGTCTTTGCCTTTAGTTCATCTTCAGTCGTTTCAGTTGAAAAACGGAAGTTAAAGACCACGTTTAGCGTTTCAGGGATAACATTGGTTGCGCCAGTGCCGCCGTTGATATTCGATATTTGTAATGATGTGGCTGGGAAGTAGTCATTGCCGTTGTCCCATGCGGTAGATGTCAATTCAGCAAGGGCAGACATTGCCGCATGAATTGGATTAGATGCCAGATGTGGATAGGCGACATGGCCTTGTTTACCTGTAACGGTAAGCTCTGCACCTAGCGAGCCACGACGACCGTTTTTGATAATATCGCCTAACGTATCGGTACTTGATGGCTCACCAACGAGACAGTAGGTGATTTTTTCTTGACGAGCTTCTAAAGTCTCGATCACTTTGACCGTACCATTGATTGACGGGCCTTCTTCATCTGAGGTGATTAAAAAAGCAATTGAGCCATTGTGCTCAGGGTGATTGGCGACGAAACGTTCGGCTGCAACAGTAAAAGCTGCAATACCCGTTTTCATATCGGCGGCACCGCGTGCCCATAAATACCCATCAGCGATAGTTGGAGTAAACGGAGGGTAGGTCCAGTTTTTCTCATCACCTGTTGGTACGACATCAGTATGACCAGCAAAGCAAATCACTGGATCGCTAGTACCGCGGCGTGCCCACAAGTTTTTGACTTCGGCATGTTCACCGCTTTGTTTTCTATCACCAAAATACATAAACTCGCAATCAAAGCCTGCTTGTTCTAACCGTGCTGACAACATATCTTGGCAACCATCGTCATCGGGCGTTACTGAAGGACGCTCTAACAGTGCAATACTTAAATCTAAGGTTTCTTGCTGATGGGTTGTGTGTTGAGATGCGCTTGATTGGTTATGAGAGTCAGACATGGATAAGCCTTTTGTATAATAAATTAAAATGGTAAATATAAATGAATAGTAGGGGATAAATGCTAGATGACTACTTCGACAAAGGGTACAAGACCGTCACGGCGCATCCAAGTAGCGATAGAGTAGCGTTGGCGATGCGCAGTTTGTACTTGATGACGTAAATCGCTATCGAAAATAATCAGTCTATTGGCAACTGGCATCACTTCATGGTGCGTGCCATGTTTATCAACGACCTCTAGTGCACCGCCATCGGTTGATTCCCAATCATCATTGAGATAAAACACTGCCGAGATAACACGTTCATCACGTCCGGTAGGGTTGTCACTGTGCCATTGATAGCCAAAGCCAGTCGGATAGCACGCATAATGCGCTTCGCTATGGCGAATACCAGCAAATAAACTACGATTGAATAGCGAGGCCAAAGCATTAATGCTTTGTAGATAGTAATAACCTGCAAAAAAGTCTTCGGTAATCCAGCGTATTCTATCACCGCGAATATCACTGATGCGAACACCAGCGGTCAGCTCTGCATCACGATAGTCAATAAAACCGCTTTCTGCTTGTAGTGCTAATAAGGCAGTACTATTGAATACATCGTCAATAATGAGCCAGCCGTCAGTGACAAAGGTATCGAGCTGTTTATCCGTCAGCTTATCTTCCCAGTTAACCGCAAAGTCAGACATTTGCAATACGTGCTGAGTAGGAATTTCTTGGCTATCATTATGAGTATCTGGCAGCAGTAATGGTGGATTATCCTGACCTATCGGATGATCAACGACCAACGCTGTCTTGTTAAGGTTGCTAATAATCTGCGTCATTTCATCTCATTATTATCAATCAGCTGTCAATATACCGTCATTCAATGCGTTTTTATTGAAAGCACTTACTAAAACCACATTATCTTTCACTCTGCCTATGCTACCATAGATGCAATTTTTCTTATTTAAACTTTTGAGATTATGAACTATAAACACGCCTACCACGCTGGTAACTTTGCTGATGTGGTTAAACACATTTTATTGGTACAACTGCTTAATCAACTGGGGCAGAAAAACAAACCGTTTTATGTGCTTGACGCTTATGGCGGTCGTGGACTGTATTCACTAAGCAGTGAAGAAGCGCGCAAAACAGGTGAGGCCAAAGGCGGTATTCAAGCTTTTCTAAAAGCAGATACCGAAAAAGCCCCAGCTGCTGTCAAAGACTATATGGAAGGCATCAAGCAAGCCAAATTCACTTATGATAATAAAGTCTACCCTGGTTCGCCATGGTGGGTGGCCCATCACGTCGAAAAAACCGCCGCTAAAAAGCCTGATGCTGGCGTGCGTGCTGAGGCTTTTGAAGCCAAAGCGACTGAATACGATGCGTTGAACTATCAGCTACATAAGTTGCCAATTGGTATCCAGCATCGTGATGCTTTTGAAGGTATCACCGCTGTTATTCCACCAAAAGAAAAGCGCGGTTTGATTTTCCTTGATCCTCCTTATGAGCAAGAGCACAAAGATTTTACGCGCCTTATCGACCTATTGGTCGCGGCTTATAATAAATGGCCACAGGGCACTTATGCGCTTTGGTTCCCAATCAAAAACATCGAAGCCGTAGAGCTCTTCTATAAAAAGCTCAAACGTACTGAAATGAGACGTCAGTTGGTTTGTGAGCTAAACATTTATCCTAATGATGTTGCAGTTGGCCTGAACGGTACAGGTCTACTGGTTATCAATCCGCCATGGCAGTTTGATAACCATGCACGTGAGATATTACGTTTCTTACAGCCAGTACTAAAAGTAGAAGACGCGCCAAACTTGACGCCTGATAGTGCGACCAATGTGCGCTGGCTCGTCGGCGAATAGCAATAACGGCCAATAAGGATATTAAGATGACGACTCAGCCACCTATCGGCCAGCCGAATAATGCACCTTTGAACAATTCGTCCTTAAATGACGGCTCGTTGCAAGATAATGCAGCGACTCAGCCACCGTTTATTGATGAGCACGAATTTAATATTCGCCTAGCGGATAACGACAGCTATGATGGTTTGACATTTGAGGTGATTGAAGCTGAAGTAGCCGAAGGTAAGCGAGTAGTTAGTCGCGGTGTTTATTTGGCACCCAATCTGATCACAACCTTGTCGCTACTGTCAGGCTTTTACTCTATTTTGGCGAGTACGCAAGGCGAGTTCTATAAGGCGGCTTTGGCTATCTTTTTATCCGCTATTCTTGATGGCGCAGATGGACGTGTCGCACGTATGCTTAATGCGCAAAGTCCATTTGGTGAGCAATATGACTCTTTAGCAGATATGCTAGCGTTTGGTGTTGCCCCTGCTATTTTGATTTATAGCTTTGCTTTAGAGCCTTTGGGTCGTATCGGCATTGGCTGTGCGTTTGTCTTTACCGCTTGTGCTGCTTTTCGCCTTGCACGTTTTAACGTTCAGGTTGGTATTGTAGATAAAAAGTACTTTGTTGGTTTAGCCAGTCCGCTGGCTGCTATATTGGTGACGTCCGCTGTAATGGTTGCAGTCGATCATAACGAGTGGATTGGTCAATACGATACAGCCGTCATGCTACTGTTTGCGGCTTGGGTCGTCACTTGTGGTCTACTGATGGTCAGTAATGTCAAATACTATAGCTTTAAAGAATTTGATAAAAAGAAAGTGCCTTTTGTAGTGCTTATCATTGGGGTGCTAGTCATGAGCATTGTGCTCTATGATATACCCGTTGGTATCTTAGCCATCGGTATCATCTATGCGTTATCAGGTATCGTGACTACGATTAAAACGAAAGTGAAAAGTTAAACGCTGTATTTAGATTTTATATAAGGGAACTTACCGTCAGGTAAGTTCCTTTTTTTGTATGCTCTATATATTTCTAGAGTACGTCAGCCACTGTAAACAAGCTCAATCTGTAGATATAAAAGACAGTATTTAAATTTTGATAGCGATAACAATAGGTTAGGTGGATAGAGTATTGTTAATAAAAATAACTGAGATTATTTATAGAGTTTCCTTGTTTTCTATCTAAAACTCCGTATAATGCCACCCAGTCGAAAGGGAAGTGGATTAGTAATTTGGACGATATAAATTGTTTGAATTAAATAGAAAATACTTCTTGACTAAATAAATATAGCGTCTATAATACGCACCTCATCAAGACGAGCTGGCAGTAGCTAGTGTGTAGATTACACATTAATAACCCAGTTAACTTATTGAAACAAATTATAAAAAAGCTTGACAAACCTAATCTTTATGATATGATAGTCGGCTCGCTAGATAGGATTAACCGACAAGATTAAAACGACTAGTGAAAGCAATACCCTATATAATCAACTACTGGACGACAGTAGCTTGCCACTATTTAAAAGCATAACTAAAGAACAACTTGTGTGGATTTTTGCTGATTCAGAATGCTAAAAAATAAAGTTGACTATCTTTTCTTTTCGGGAAGATTATTAACTATAAAAATTATCATTTAAGACAGCAGAAAAACTCAAAGTTAATTCATTACGAACATAATTTTTAGCGATTTTGCCAGATTA
>Ga0208014_1000125_pt1 | contig 45015 bp, 39 predicted proteins | sample 25_taG_FD_184099 | JGI IMG/M metagenome (GOLD analysis project Ga0208014, IMG submission 184099) | Marine viral communities from Cariaco Basin, Caribbean Sea - 25_WHOI_OMZ (SPAdes) (version 2) | ecosystem: Environmental > Aquatic > Marine > Oceanic | place: Caribbean Sea: Cariaco Basin...
ATCGTTGAGGAAAAAGGAGCTACATTTGTACATCCTTCTAATGATATCGAAGTGATTTTAGGACAGGGAACAGCTGCTTTAGAATTGCTTCAAAAGCAACCTCATCTTGATCTCGTGATTACCCCTATTGGTGGTGGCGGACTTATAGGCGGTACTGCACTGGCTGTAAATTTATTTGCTAAAAGTGCAAAAACCATAGGCGCTGAACCTTTTGAAGTAGATGATGCCTATCGCTCGCTAATTTCAGGGACAATTGAAACTAACCAGAGTACAAATACCATCGCAGATGGATTAAAAACGCAGCTTGGCGACCAGAACTTCCCGATCATTCAAAAACACGTGGAAGAAATCATTAGAGTGACGGAAGAGGAGATCAAAAATGCGCTAAAATTAATATGGGAACGCATGAAAATTATAGTAGAACCATCCAGTGCTGTAGCTTTAGCAGCCGTTTTAAAAGAACCCGCTAAATTTAAAAACAAGCAAATTGGTGTAATCATTTCTGGCGGAAATGTAGATTTTAATCAAATCCAGCTATAAGCGAGGATAATTTAACAGCTTGTTTAAAGTAATACTAAACTTGAACCAAATAATAATTTTCAACATTTACTCTTACCTAATTTAGCTTAAAATAAAAATTCAAATGAAAAAAATATTAATTTTAAGCGTAATGGTCTTATTAGGCTGCGTTACTGTTTCAAACGCACAAATCCAAGAAGGTAACTTTATGATTGGAAGTGACTTTGGTAGCGGACTCATCAACCCGGGAAATAACAGTATCCTTGGGTTAAACTTTGGGTTAAACGATGGTGCCGGATATAATTTAGGATTGAGCCCAAAAGTAGGGTACTTTGTGCGAGATAACTTTATGTTAGGTGCAGTAGCAAATATTGGTTTTACTAAATCTCCAGAAAGCAGTGGCTCTACTGAAACCACCGTTTACGGTTTTCAGGCGCTATCCCGTTATTATTTAAGTCCGGGTGAAAAAGGAGTCGATAATCTTTTAAAACATGGACGATTTTTTATAGAAGCCAATGCAGGTATAGCAGGAGTAAATGTGGCTGGTGGTGCTACTACTAATGGTTTTGCCTTCGGTGTTGGCCCGGGATATTCTTATTTTATTACAAATAATGTAGCCTTAGAAACCAATTTAAAATATAATGGTTTAGTAGGCGGGGGAAATACAACTTATCAAAATGCTTTAGGATTAAATTTTGGTGTTCAGGTATTTATACCATCTTCTCGAGCTAAAGAACTTCGAGATAACCCTGATATGAGATAGTTATCTTACAATATACTAAGTACGGGCTATCTAAAAATGACTTTTTAGACAGCCCTTTTTAATTATTTTGATTTCTCAACACACTTATCGTGACCAACATTTGTCCGATATGTCTTTGGCTATGTTCTGCGGCGTGAAAGTATAGCCCAATAAGACTAGAGGGTAATTGCTTTCTTCCAACTGTTCGTTTTTGTGTAAGCTTTTCTTCAGCGGTGTTCTTAAATATGTCTATGGCCTGCGCTACTTTTTCAGTAAAAGCCTGAGTCAAATGATCAATTTTAATTTCTGGAATTTCTGCACCTTCATTCCTAAGATATTCAAACTGTTTTTCAGAAAGTTGCTGTTCTTCCGCATAAGTTAACATTCGATCTAAAACTCCGGTGATATGTTGTAAATGAAATCCAACACTGGCTCTTCCAGCCGGTCGCTTCCAAAGTAAAAACTCGGGAAAACCCTCCGTATATTTAAACACCTCCTCTTTAGACTGTAATAGCGCATGTGCGGCCGGTTGTAGTAATGTCGAAATACCCGGCAGCTCCCCTCTTAACCAGACTTCAGGTTTCTTGTTGTTCATCATAACTCTTAAAAATGGGATAAGTTTATTTCTCCATAAAATTTACTATATCTATTTTGATTAATAAACCTATTTTCAACAAAATTTAAACTTGACCAAAATAGCAGAAGACTGTAAATAAACGACCTCAGGCCACAATCATCAACTATTAATTATTTTTTTTCGAGGCATCCCGATCCCGCTATCTTGATGAGAACAGAGCATTATCACGTTAACTATGTTACAACATCAAATAGTTTATGATTTCTTTAAAATTAATGTGCTAAAAAATATACGTTATTTAATAGATTAAACTCAGCCTTACTTCTAACCATGGAACTTTACATTACAGCGGCGATAATTTTTATTGGGATTTTTCTTTTTATAAAGGATTATTTCTCGATCGATACCACCTCTATTCTTATCATGGCGCTTTTTATTGTAAGCGGAGTTCTTAGTCCTGAAGAAGGTTTTTCCGGGTTTAACCACCCTGCTACTATTACGCTGGGCTGCATGTTTGTGGTGAGCGCTGCTATTTTTAAAAGCGGGATCATCGATAGCTTTAGTGATAAAATCATCAGGATCGCAAAGATAAATTACGTTTTTGCCCTCATGATCTTTTGTTTTTCTGCTGCCTTATTTTCAGCATTTATAAACGATACCGCTGTAGTAGCTATATTAATACCAATGGCCTTACTGGTTTGTAGAGAAACCGGCATAAACCCCTCTAGGTTATTAATTCCTATTTCTTTTTCGGCATTATTTGGCGGCACCTGTACTTTAATAGGCACCTCAACAAATATTTTGGTAAGCGGAATTGCTAAAAAAAGTGGATTGGAGCCCTTTAATATGTTCGAGTTTACACTACCTGCTTTATGTTTACTTGCCATTGGTTTAACCTACCTTATTATGGTAGGTCCCTGGTTATTACCTAAACGTGCGGGAGCTCATGAAAGTGGTCTTACCAAAGAAGCTCAAAATTATTTAGCAGAAGTTGTTTTAGGCAAAGACAGCACAGATGTAGACCATGCTATCGTACAATCGAAACTGGTAAGCCAGTATGGCGCTCAAATCCTGTCGATTAAAAGAAACCATCACCGTATGTATGAAATCAATGGAGATACGATATTACGCGCTGAAGATTCCATGAAAATTTTGATCGATCCGCAACACCTTTCACAATTGATGGATAAGGGTGGGTATACCTTAATAGGTGATAAAACAAATCTTCTGGAGTCCGAAAATAAAAAAGACAATAAGGACGAAAAAACGATCTATGAAGTAATGATCCCTTATGGTTCTCCCTTAGCCGAGCGTTCTTTGCGACAACTAAATTTCAGAAATATTTACTACGCATCGGTATTAGCCCTTAGGCACCGTAAAGAAATTATCACACAAGATTTTTCAAACGTGGTTTTAAAAGAAGGTGATATGCTATTGCTATATGCCGCACAAAAAGATATTCAGGCCTTAACCTCTAGAAAATTAATGGTGGTGTTATCTAATTACCAGGCTAAAAAAGTAAATTATAAAAAAGCGATCCCGGCTTTATTGATCACCCTTGGGGTAGTTTTATCTGCCGCACTAAATCTAACCTCTATCTTAATTAGTGCAATGGTTGGTAGTTTATTATTAGTTACGACCTCTATTTTAAAACCAAAAGAAGCTTACGATGCTATAGAATGGAAAGTTATTTTTATGATGGCCGGGGTACTCTCTATGGGAAAAGCTTTAGAAAAAACCGGAGGATCTGAATTGATATCGCAGTTTATCTTCGAGCAAATTGGCGATCTTAACCCTAGCATTATATTAAGTTTGGTTTTTCTTATTACCTTTCTATCTACAAACATACTAAGCAGTAAAGCCGCAGCCGCATTAATGGCTCCTATTGTTATAAGCCTTGCCGGCGCTTTACAGTTAAGCGAAAAACCATTTTTAATTGGAGTGATGTTTGCCTGTTCATTAACTTTTATGACACCGGTTAGCTATCCAACAAACACTATGGTCTATGGTGCTGGAAACTATAAGTTTAATGATTTTTTAAAGTTTGGAACACCATTAAATTTTATTATTTGGATTGCAGCATCGTTTATTATCCCGGTGTTCTTCCCTTTTGAAGTTTAATTTTTGAAGCTTTTAATTATGAGAAGAGTAAAACTGAGTAATCCTTTTAAAACAAGAATCATTGATGAGAAACTTATCAGGGAACATCTTGCTTTAGAAAGGACAAAACTTGCAAACGAACGGACGCTACTCGCGTACATCAGAGCTTCACTATACTTACTTATAGGTGGGCTTGCGCTCCTCCAAATTAAAGAATATCCCGAATTACATTGGTTGGGATACGGTGCATTTTCAGTAAGTATTATATTTTTGTCGGTAGGGATCATACGGTACATTCACCTAAATAGAAAACTAACCCGACTTTTACGTCCCGAAACAACATCTGAAAATAACGAATCTTAACATCTGTTTTGCTACAGTCTATTTTTCATTACTCCATGCATTTTTTAGCGATAGGAATCATCGCTTATTTTTTTGATAAAAAAACCTGGAAACAAAATTGGATTATATTGGCTGTCACCATGCTGGTGGATATAGATCATATCTTTGCCAGTCCTTTTTTTGACCCTAATCGCTGCGGAATTGGTTTTCATCCCCTCCATTCCCAAATTGCAATTATCTGTTATATTTTAGGAGCTGTTTTTTTTAAAAAAGGAATTTTTAAACTAATTTTTATAGGCTTATGCTTTCACATGCTCACTGATTTTATAGATTGTTTATGGACATTCTCCAAATGCGGCGACTGTTATGAAAATTCAGCTTTAAAACAACTCATTTCAAATAGCATGTAAAAAACAAAAGCCGTTTTTAAGAAAAAACGACCTCTGCATCTTCAATAGAAGATAAAACTAAGCAACTTTAAATCTAATTTCCCTTTTTATAAAATTATATGCCGGTTATCGAATTTGGCCATTTTAAAGTCTATTTTTAGTCAAAATGTTCTCTTTGACTGCATTATTTTTATCCTTTACTTGTTAGGAAGGATTGAAGTATTCCTGTTCTTCTTTGGTCAGCATACGTGATTTTATGATAAACCTTTTTCCTTTGGGTATTTCTAGAGAAAAGCTCGCACCTCTACCTGGTGTTACATCTACAGTAAGATGCGTATGTTTCCAATATGCGAATTGATCATGACTCATGTAAAAAGGTACCTCCCCTACTTCCCCCAAATAAATATCATTATCATCCAGATAAAAATCTTCTTTGGGTAGCAGCATTGGTGATGAACCATCACAACACCCCCCGCTTTGATGAAAAATCACCTTGCCGTGCGCTGCTTTAAGTTCTTCTAACAACACTGCAGCCTGTTTGGTGATATCTACTCGTTTATAATTCATATTTTAAAAGAATCCCAGTTTATTCTTATCGTAAGAAATAAGCATATTCTTAGCCTGACGATAATGATTAAGCATCATTAAATGATTTTCGCGACCAAAACCAGATTTTTTATAGCCGCCAAATGGTGCGTGTGCAGGATAATCATGATAGCAATTCACCCAAACACGACCTGCTTTTATCGCCCGCGGGATTTGATATAATTGATGCGCATCCCGCGTCCAGACTCCGGCTCCTAATCCGTAAAGGGTATCGTTGGCAATTTCTAAAGCTTCTGCTTCGTCTTTAAAAGTACAAACCGAAACTACCGGACCAAAAATCTCTTCCTGGAAAACCCGCATTTTATTATGTCCCTTTAAAATTGTGGGTTTTATATAAAATCCGTTCCCCAAATCGCCATCCAGTTTTGCAGCTTCTCCTCCCGTTAAAACTTCGGCACCTTCCTCTTTACCTATATTTATATAGGATAAAATTTTCTCATACTGATCATTCGAGGCCTGGGCTCCCATCATGGTATCGGGACTAAATGGATCACCCATTTTTATAGCTTCAGTTCTGGCAATAACCTTTTCGATGAAGGCTTCATAAATATCCTCCTGAATTAATAATCTGGAAGGACAGGTACATACCTCTCCCTGATTTAGAGCAAATAATACGGCACCTTCAATACACTTATCTAAAAACTCATCATCGTGATCCATAATGCTATTAAAAAAAACATTAGGTGATTTCCCTCCAAGTTCCATCGTTACCGGATGCAGGTTTTTAGAAGCATATTGCATAATTAACTGTCCGGTAGTGGTTTCTCCCGTAAAGGCTACTTTATCTACATTGGGACTGGAAGCTAAAGGTTTACCGGCTTCCGGCCCAAAACCATGAATCACATTAAATACCCCTTTAGGCAATAAGTGCCCTACTTTTTCGGCAAATATTGTTGCTGAAACTGGAGTTTGTTCTGCTGGTTTTAAAACGATACAGTTACCTGCTGCTAAGGCAGGAGCCACCTTCCAGGCCATCATTAATAATGGGAAGTTCCAAGGTATAATTTGAGCAACTACTCCTAAAGGTTCCTGAATAATTAATGAGAGTGTATTTTTATTTAATTCTGAAGCACTACCTTCTTCAGCCCTAATTACTGAAGCAAAATATCTAAAATGATCTACAGCCAAAGGCAGATCGGCATTTAAGGTTTCACGAATCGCTTTCCCGTTATCTGAAGTTTCGATCTGGGCAAAATATTCAAGGTGCTCTTCTAAAATATCGGCTATTTTCTGAAGAATCGCCGAGCGCTCCGCAACTGAGGTATTTCCCCATTCTTCTTTAGCAGCATTAGCAGCTGCAATCGCATTTTTAACATCAGCATCTTTAGACCTTGGGAACTTTGCAATAAGCGAATTATCTACTGGAGAATGATTATCAAAATACTCTCCATTGACAGGTGCTATAAATGCTCCGTTAATGTAATTGCCATATTTTTCCTGGAATTTTGGTTTAGAATAACTCATAATAACTATGATTTTAATATTTAAACTTAAAACTCCATAATTATTTGCTTTAAAAATTGAACTTTCCTATTTTTAATTATTACATTTCTATCAATTTAATAATTACAACAAGTTTGAATTATAATCTTTTAAAATACGAAAGTTCAAGAAAGCTACAAACTTTCATTGAAAACCGGACGATCTACAGTGCTGATTATGCAGAACTTAATGTTTTTGAAACGCAGCAGATCGCAAAGAAAGTCGACTTGCAATTTTCGTATCCTATTATTGCCAGTATGCTTTCTGGAAAAAAGATTATGCATTTAAAGCACCGTAATCCATTCGATTTCTTTCCTGGCGAAAGTGTTGTGTTGCCTTCCAACGAAAAAATGATTATCGATTTCCCTTTAGCAACCACAACGGCTCCTACCCGGTGTTTAGCCCTGGGAATTCATCCTGATAAAATTCAGGAAACCGTGCGTTATTTTAATGAAAACACCAGAATAGAGTTTGAAAATGACAACTATGATCTTCAGGGAAATTCTGCCCATCTTGAAAATAACATACAGGTCCAATATGTTTTGGATCGCATTTTTAAGACCTTTTTAAGTGATGAAAAAGCTAAAGATGTTTTATTGGATCTTATGGTAAAAGAACTGGTGATTAGGCTACTTCAAACCAAAGCGAAATTAATGTTACTGGATGATTCTTCGCTTTTTGATAATAATCGCATGGCTTTTATCGTGAAATATATGCGTGAAAATTTATCCAAAAACATCTCGGTAGATCAACTCGCGGCAAAAGCCTGTATGAGCAGCTCAAATTTCTACAAGACCTTTAGAAATACACTGGGTGAAAGCCCAATTGATTATTTAAATACCGAGCGTATAAAATTCGCGAAGAAGTTAATTCAGCAAACTACAGATAAGCTGGCCGATATTGCATTTCAGGCTGGATTTAACAATGTAAGCTATTTTAACCGCCAGTTCAAAAAGCTGGAAAGCATCACCCCCAATCAATATCGAAAAAATGTAAGAGCTAACAAGTATGTCTCTTAAACTACCTCAGGACGGCCCACTAGGTATTATATTAGAAAATTATTATTCTCTAGAGCTATCAATATCCCGATAGCAAGGAAACGGGAAGTGGGCAAAGCATTTAACCTGGATTTACCGGGTAAAGTTTAAAAAAAACTTAAAATTATCGCATTTTTATATTAGATACTTAAGTTTCTATACCTTAGACATCAATAATTTAAATTTCGATAAAAGGAATTTAAATTGTGGGATTATTGTATTTTGTAAGAATTAGTGGACTTTGTAAAAAGTATGATGAAGTAAATCTTGTATCTTTACACCCTAAAATTTTATCCACACAAACTAAGCGAAGAATAAATATTATGCATGTAGCGATTGCAGGGAATATTGGAGCCGGTAAAACCACGCTAACAAGATTACTCGCCAAACATTACAAATGGGAACCCCATTACGAAGACGTTCTGGAAAATCCTTATCTTGAAGATTTCTACAATAAGATGGAACGTTGGTCTTTTAATCTGCAAATCTATTTTTTAAACAGCAGATTTAGACAAATATTGCAGATTAGGGAAAGTGGTAAAAAGATCATTCAGGATCGTACTATTTATGAGGATGCTTATATTTTTGCTCCTAACTTACATGCTATGGGTTTGATGACCAATAGGGATTTTGAAAATTATCGCTCTTTGTTCGAACTTATGGAAAGTGTAGTAAAAGGACCGGATTTGCTTATTTATTTAAGGAGCAGTATCCCTAATTTAGTTGCCCAAATACAAAAACGAGGAAGAGATTATGAAAACTCAATTTCTATCGACTATTTAAGTCGGCTTAATGAGCGCTATGAGGCCTGGGTTCACGATTATGACAAGGGAAATTTGTTAATCGTTGATGTAGATAATATTAACTTTGTAGACAACCCGGAAGATCTTGGCGACATTATTAATAAAATTGACGGAGAAATAAACGGATTATTTTAAATTTTAGATTATGGAATCTACTAAACTTAAGCGACCTAAACATAAAGGCTCCCCAAAGCTTTTTGAAAACCCTGTGTTAGAAAAATTAACGCATACGCACATTTCTGCACCGTTAATTATTTTCTTTGTTACATCGGTAGCACTTATCTACTACGGTATTTTTGAAAAAGGCTTTAGAACACCTGAAATATTAGCATGGTTTGCCGGCGGATTATTATTTTTCACTTTAATTGAATATCTAGCGCATCGCTATTTATATCATATCCCGGCCACTACACCAAGAAGGCAAAAAATATCGTATACCATGCATGGTGTACACCATGATTATCCAAAAGATAAATCGAGACTGGCTATGCCACCTGTACTAAGTTTAATCGTAGCTTCTGTTCTATTTATAATTTACAGAGCAATTTTGGGCGATTATGTATTTGGATTTTTAGCGGGATTTTTAGTGGGGTACGCAGGTTATCTTGCCGTACACTATTCGGTACATGCTTTTAAAGTACCTAACAACTTTTTAAAAATTTTGTGGCATCATCATAGTATTCATCATTATCGTGAACCAGACCGGGCTTTTGGCGTATCCTCACCATTTTGGGATCATATTTTTAGAACAATGCCAAGACAAACACCTGCCAGCGACAGAACTGCGGTAGGAAAAAGTATAGACGATGAGAATATGGGAAAAGCGCATGCCCATTAGATCTTTTTTTTTAGATCTTAAAAATAATAAAGCCAGATGATAAAATCATCTGGCTTTTGTTTTAAACAATAAATCCGTTTTCCCGGGCATGAGCAATTGCTTCAGTCGAATTATGAACCATTAATACGGGAGTACTTTCAAAATTATCGATAATACTATGTACACGTTCCATCTGCTTTTTATGATTCACGCTTCGTAGATAAATGGCTAATATTCTATCGGAATGTTGCGCTGCAATATCTGTATAAATGGTTGCATCATGCTCGCCGCTATCACCAATCAGAATAAATTTTAAATCGGGATAGGTTTTAAGAATATTAAAAATCTCTCGCTGTTTATGAGGCTTTTCAGGCTTGATGCTGTTTTCAAAGGGATGCCGCATATCCCGAAGCAATATAGGCCCCTTGGGGAACCCATTATAATCCAAAAACAGCTTTAAATACTCATACATATTCCAGGGACTGTTACTTAAGTAAAATACAGGATTACGGTTACCCTCTGCCTTACCTTTATGCAAAAGCTTATATAAATTTGGCGCACCTTTTAGAGGCATCCTTTTATAAGCATTGGTAAGTAACGAATTTTTAAGCAGGCGCCATTTTAAAAATGAAGTGACCCCCGTATGTAAAATCGTATCATCAATATCGCTAATTACACCATATTCTGCATCTACAGAAGGAATTAAAAATCGTCCCTTAAAAGGATTACCTAGAAGCTCGGTTTTTGGTTCTAATTCTTCCTTATAATATAAATGATAATCCACCCACCCCTGATCATCTGCCACTTCTCCGATATTATTCTCTAAAGTTTGATTAAATAGAAAATAACCTTCGTCGTTGGTAGTGGTTTTAAGGTTTATTTTACCGGGAATTTCCAGTTCCACTTCAGCATCAGGAATCTCAAAACTATCAAATTGCTTATAAGTATTTACAAAAGTTTTCCATTTGTTTTGATCCTGGTGGATTTTAAGTGGGGCATTATCCAAAATCCGCCCTTTTACAAACAATCTGGAATAAGTACCATAACTTCGATAAGGAGTTATAAGCACCTGATCCAGGTTTTTATAGCGCCCCAATATTTTTTTTATTCGTTTAAACATTCAAGTAATTTCGTTCTATAAGTTTACTAATTTTATTCGGCATTCAGATTTCCGATTGCTTTTTCCATATCGATGGGTTTGGAAAGCAGACTACTGAAAAGATCCCCTTCTTCTGAAAGTCGATGAGGGACATTAAAAATATTAAAATCAGTAATTTTTAAACCGCTTTTCACCTCATCCCATTTTAAAGGTGTTGATACTGTTGCTCCTTTTCGAGGTCTAACAGCATATGGTGCTGCAATGGTTTGTCCCCGGCGATTTTGTAAATAATCGAGGTAAATTTTTCCTTTTCGGGCTTTTACCGCCCGTTCCATACTAGTGAGTTCAGGCAATTTATCCTGTACAAAATAGCAGAGTAATTTTATAAAATCTCGGCCTTCTTTATAAGAATATATACCAGCAAACGGAATATAAATATGCAGGCCACGTGATCCTGAAGTTTTACAATACCCTTCAATTTTTGCTAAATCCAGCACCTCTTTAACCACCTGGGCAGTTTCAATAACCTCCTCAAAAGTATTATGAGTTGAAGGATCCAAATCAATCACTCCATAGTCTGGCCGATCCAAATCCTGAATTTTAGAGTGCCAGGGATTAATTTCTATACACCCCAAATTTACCATATATAATAAAGTGGCTTCATTTTGGCACAGCATATACTCGATCTTCTTATTCGCAGATTCTGAGTAAATAGTAGTTGTATGGATCCAATCTGGTAAACTTTCGTTATCCTTCTGATAAAAACCTTTTTGCTGAATTCCGTTAGGATGACGATGTAAATTTTGCGGACGATCTAATAGATATGGAAGCATTGTGTCTGAAACCTGAAGGTAATACTCTATAAGATCATATTTTCTTATTTTTTCTTTTGGCCAGTACATTTTACCCAGATTGGTAAAGGGTACTGAAATCCCGTCTATATCAAGATTCCCTGAATTTGAAGTCGCTTGCCCCGAAACATCAGGAGGTTCAGGAGTTTTAATTTGGACTTCTGACTGTACTTCTATAGTAGTCTTATCGTTACGCAAAGCTTTAAAAACCGGATGTCGCAACGCCCCAGCTTTGGTCCATTCAGAAAACTTCACTTCACAAATCAGTTCAGGATGTATCCAGTTTGGAGTTTTGCCTTTCAGCTTTATTTTTTTGGCAAAAGGGGACGATTCCATAGCAAAACTTTCCATTTTTCCCAGCAGTTCTTTTTGCTGATCGTTAGAAAAACCACTTCCGCAGTTGCCTACATAGGTAAGTTCTCCCTCTTTATACATCCCTAAAATTAGTGATCCAAAAACAGCTCCTTTAGAATCGGTATATCCGCAAATTATAGCTTCTTCACTTTCTACCGCTTTAATTTTTAGCCAGCTTTCGGTACGATATCCCGGTGCATAGGTAGAATCATTTTTTTTAGCGATCACTCCTTCCATGCCACTATCAATAGCTTTTTTATAAAAAGTCATCCCCATACCTTCTATATGATCGCAATAAAAAGTATGGTCTAAACCTTCCAAAACTTCTGGGATAAGACTTTTTCTGTCTTTAAGAGGCAGCTCTAGCATACTATACCCATTTAAAAAAAGCATATCAAAAACATAGAATCTTAAGGTTCCGGGAGTTTTGCTATCGTAATTTTGTAGTGCCTGGAAATCCGGAAGACCATTTTTATCCACGATCACCACTTCGCCATCCAAAATCACCTGGTGATCGATCTGCTCTAAATCCTTTACCAGTTTTGGGAATTTGGAATTATAATTTATTCCGTTTCGGGAATAAATACGAACTTTACCATCATCTACATGTGCCATTAATCGATAACCGTCCCATTTTAACTCATAAATCCAATCGGGGTGATTAAAAATTTCTTGGGCTGTTGAGGCTAACATTGGTTTTACAGTATCTTCAGGTTTTAGCTTTCGTACTTTGGGCGCTTTTCCCTTTTTATGTGCTACGGCACTTTTTACAGCATAAGCTTCCGCATCATATATAAGATCTGTTGCAAATTCATCCTTCTTTTTAATTAGCAACCAATGGTTGTCTTTGCCCTGCTTGGTATTTACAAGTACAAATTCGCCTTTAAGTTTTTTTCCTGAAAATTGAAGTTTCAAATCTCCATTTTGATATTGCTGAAGCAGATTTTTATCGCTTAGTGCACTGGAAAATTGACCTTCGTCCCAAATATCCATTTGGCCAGCGCCATAATTACCTTTGGGAATTTCTCCTTCAAATTTTAAATATGTAATAGGGTGATCTTCCGTATGTACGGCAAGTCGTTTATCAGCGGGGTTCATTGATGGACCTTTAGGAACCGCCCAACTTTTAAGGGTGCCACCAATTTCAAGGCGCAAATCGTAATGTAAACGCCTGGCCTGGTGTCGCTGAATTACAAATCGATGTAAGTTTTCGCTATTTTCTTCAGCCGTAGGTTCAGGAGTATGACTAAAATTTCGTTTCTTTTGATACTCGTCTAAACTCACAATCAGCTGGCTTTATTCTTTTTCTTTTTATCTAAACTGGCTTTTAATTGCGCCATTAAATCTTTTGCCGGTGTTGGTTTGCTATCATAATCCTCTGTCTCTGGAGTTTCGCCGGCAGCCTTAGAATCGATTATCTTTTGTAATTGCTCGTTATAAACATCTTTAAATTTATCTAAACTAAAGCTTGTAGTATATTGATCGATAAGCGAAATCGCCATATCTACTTCTTTCTTTTGTACTTTGGTTTTTGGTAATTTTAGCTCTTTTGGATTTCTAATCTCATCCGCAAATCTAATAACATGCAGTACCAATGCATCATTATAAACTCCTACCAGACTTAGATGTTCCTTTTGGCGCATCACAAAAGTAGCTACTCCCAGCTTTTTGGTTTTCTTTAAAGCATTACGAAGCAAATTATACGATTTACCGCCTTCCTTTTGCGGTTCTAAAAAGTAAGGTTTTTTAAATAAGACATCAGCAACTTCTTTTTCTTCGATAAATTCTTCGATATCGATGGTTTTGCTTTTCTTCATATTGGCCTTTTCAAAATCTTCTTTTTCCAAGACCACATACCCTTCATCTTTTTTAAATCCTTTTACGATATCCTTCCACTCTACTTCTTTGCCGGTATCTTCGTTTACACGCTTATATCGAATCCTGCCATGATCACGACGGTCTAACATATCGAGATCGAGCTTTCGATCTTCAGAACCCGAATATAATTTTACAGGGATCGACACCAACCCAAAACTTATTGAACCATTCCAAATAGATCTCATATTTTCTCTGCTTTCTTTTAAAATTAAAGGAAATATGAGCGTGCCTACGTTGTAAAGACGTTAAAATAAATGCACTTGGGAAATTTCGGATCCTTATATGCTAAAAAACATATAAAAATAAAAAAGCAATAACTACCGTTATTGCTTCGCTGCCTCATTAGGACTAAATTATTTTAAAATGTATTATAATTTAAGACGATTTTGATCCCCTTCGTAGTTCTCATATCGCTTAATACATTCTTTGATGATTTGTTTTGCTTCTGCAGCATCGCCCCAATCACCAACATCAACTTTTTTCTTTTCCAGATCTTTGTATACTTTAAAGAAATGTTCGATCTCTTTAATCAAGTGACCATTTAATTCCTTAAGATCATTAAGTCTATTCCAGATAGGATCTGAAACGGGTACACAAATAATTTTCTCATCTGGTCCTTTTTCATCTGCCATATGGAATACACCAATAGGTTTTACTTCCATAACGATACCAGGAAAAGTAGGCTCACTTACAAGCACAAGAACATCTAATGGATCGTCGTCTAAAGCTAAAGTTTCTGGAATAAAACCATAATCTGCAGGATACATCATTGAAGAAAAAATCATCCTGTCGTAACGTACTTTTTTTAACTGAAAATCGTATTCGTATTTATTTCTACTTCCCTTTGGAATTTCAATTAGTACATCAAAAGTTTCTGACATTTTATTTGTTTTTGTTGAACTTTAATAGATTATCAAATATAGTGAATTCTATTCTTAACACTGCTGATTTAGAAGTGAAAACCAAAATTTATAGTCACTCCAAATTTTCGTGCATCGGGATTCTCTAAATAATTTCCCCGAAAATGAGCATCGATTCTTAATATCTTAAAAATATTCCCTATTCCTAAGCTATACTCCCAGTAAGGTTCGTCATTAGGCGCTACCAATGGAATATCCGAAGCATTTAAGCGAACATTATCATCTGAGATTTCTCCCCAAACTCCTTTTATCCCAACAATTTCACGCAAATTTAAATCCCTTAAGAGTGGAAGCCGTGAGAATAAACGACCGTTAAAATTATGTTCAAAATGAGCGGCTACATAAGTATCGGTCACAAATTCATAATAATCCAATTGTGAGAAGGTGTTATAAAGCTGGAAATAAGTCTGGTTCCCCGGTACAACGCTTAATAAGGCCAATGGTACTTCCCCGTAAGTTTTACCAGCTTCAAAACTTACATTGGCCCTTCCGAAACCTCCGATCATTAAGGGTTGATTATAAAAAAGCTGAAGCTTTTTATAATCAAAATCACTTTGAAAAATATTCTTAACACCTAGTGTATAATTTAGAAAAATAGTGGCATGATCGTCTTCCACCTCTTCCCGCTCTACACCATAGCCGGCTGTTTTTCTACCGGGGGTATACATAAGAAGATTAGAAATTTCAGTTTGTTTTAGTTCAGAAGACACCTGGGTTCTGGTTTCATCAGTATAAAAATCAAGACTAAAACCTTCAGAGGCTGCTTCAATTTCACGATAAGAACCACTCACCCTAAAAGTTAAATTATTAACCGGTTCAATTTCCACTGCTAACACAGAAAGATTAATCGAACTTAGACTATTATTGCCACTTGTACTAATTAATGCTGAAGAGGCTAAACTTCGTCCTAAAACATCGGTGGTATTGGTTAGATTGGTTCCTAATTGCTCTACATCTCGTCTATTCCCGGCTGAAATTATTAAACGGTTCTCTGGATCCAGTAATATTTTACCCTGAATTCCATATTTAAACTTATTATCCTTAAAACCGTAGGCGCCATAACCTTCAATACGCCATTTATCATGTTGCGAAAAATAGGTGCGCCCACCGCCTCTTAATCGTATCCCTTCTACATCATTAAATCCGACGGAAGAAAATATAGGTCCGTAATCCCAGCCATCAAAATCCAGATAGCCGGTGGCAAGTGCAGTAGACACATTATATAAGCGCTTAAATTGTTTTACGGTTTTGAGCGTATCCAGCATATCGTATACGCCGCGTTCATCACCATTTAATTCTTCAAGCCTGTTTTCCTGCCAAAAATCATCTTCGCGATTATAAACTTCTTCCCTAAACCTGTTTACCTGTTTATTATAAAAAGATGATGGACGCTCTTTATCAAACTCATATTGGTCATAAAGCACCGTTCTTTTTCCGTAGACGCCACGTGAATCTTCCTTATCCCGTAAAGCGAAATCTGCCTGAAAAAAATCTCTTTTTAATAAGAAAACAGAATCGTTTAAAACATCGAATTCCTGCTCTATATAAACTCCTTTCACCCAGTTAAGGTTAGCTCCCTTAGACATTTCTAAATTAATATCTTTTATGGCCCAGGTGGTATCATTAACCCAAAAATCACCGCTAAACGTAAGTTCATTTTCCCTTCTGGGGTAATAAAAAATATTATAACAATATTTACCATCTACATAAGCGGTATCAGCTAACACATAATTGTAAACATTAATACCGGTTTTAGAAAGAGGACTAACAAAGTTTTTATCAAAAAATCGCAGATAATTATCATACACATCGATCTCATCATAAATATCACGTACCGTTGAAATTAATACCTGGTTATCACTAAAACCAGAATTTTTATTTCCTTTTAATTCGGTAAGCTCCTGCCCGGTGGTATTATCCCCGTACACTCTACTAACAGATTCGTTTAAAAAAATAGGTAAATAAGTTTTACCGGTAATTCGGTTAGTATCCAAATCTTCAAAAATAAACTCCATTCCGTTAAATATCCGGCTCTTAATTAGCGCGCTATCAATGGTATTAAGATCGAATTCCAGTTTCTCATACCTGCGGTAAGCGTATTGATCGAATTTCTTTACCCCATTATCCCGTCTGTTGGCCCAAATCTTCCTTAGGATATCTATAGCGGGATTATTCTTTTTCGAGGTCTTGCCCTTGTATATTTTCACTTCTGAAAGCGACTCAGATGAAGCGTAGAGCGTAACCTTTAAATTATTTACATCCTTATTCTTAAGACTTACATCCTTTGTTTGATAACCTAAAAATGAAAAAGTAACCGACGTATAATCTCTGGATGAAGACAGTGAAAAGTTACCATCCCCATCTGTTGTAGTTCCTTCCTTAGAATCGGTAAAAATCACATTGGCAAAAGGAATCCCTACACCACTCTCATCTACAACGATACCGCTAATCTGGGTTTGTGAAAAAACCTGAAAGCAGCTAAAAATAATTAGGGTAGATAAAAGAATATTTTTCATAAAGACATACAAAAAAACCCCTCAACCTTAAACGGGAAGAGGGGTCAAATATAGGTTATCTCTTTTACTTGTACATCACCTTTTTTACAGCTTTAACAACATCTTCACTATTAGGCAACCACTCTTTAAGAAGAACAGGAGAATAAGGTGCAGGTGTATCTGCCGTATTTATTTTGATAATTGGCGCATCAAGAAAATCAAATGCTTGCTCTTGTACCTGGTAAGTAATTTCTGTAGAAATATTTCCGAATGGCCAGGCTTCTTCAAGAATAACCAAACGATTGGTTTTCTTAACAGATTCTATAATCGTTGCGTGATCCATAGGACGGATGGTACGAAGATCGATAACTTCCGCAGAAATCCCTTCTTTTTCCAATTCATCCGCAGCTTTATAGGCTTCTTTGATGATTTTACCAAAAGAAACAATAGTTACGTCTGTACCTTCACGCTTAATATCGGCTTTACCGATTTCGATTACATATTCCTCTTCTGGGACCTCACCCTTATCACCATACATTTGCTCACTTTCCATAAAGATCACTGGATCGTCATCTCTAATTGCAGCTTTTAATAGCCCTTTTGCATCGTAAGGATTCGACGGTACGATTACTTTTAAACCTGGACAGTTTGCATACCAGCTTTCAAATGCCTGTGAGTGCGTGGCACCAAGCTGACCAGCAGAAGCTGTTGGTCCTCTAAATACGATAGGACAGTTAAATTGTCCACCACTCATTTGGCGAATTTTGGCTGCGTTGTTTATAATTTGATCGATTCCAACAAGGGAAAAGTTAAAGGTCATGAACTCTATAATAGGACGGTTTCCATTCATAGCACTACCAATACCGATTCCTGAGAATCCAAGCTCAGAGATTGGAGTATCTATTACCCTTTCTGGTCCAAACTCGTCCAACATTCCTTTAGAAGCTTTATATGCACCGTTATATTCGGCTACTTCTTCACCCATCAAATAAATGGACTCATCTTTGCGCATTTCTTCGCTCATAGCCTGTTGAACGGCTTCCCTAAATTGAATTGTCTTCATTATAGTTCTTGATATTAATTTTTATAACTTATAGGACAACAAAAATAGTAATTCGATAAAGTTTTTACCACATAAACCATTAAAAATTTACGACGATGCACAACTTGCTGATTTCGCACTTTAACACAACGGTCATATCATTAAAAAATCAAGTATTTTATTATTAAAACTGTGACAAAACCAGAATATTTTGAGGTTAAATTAAATCTCAAGTCATTTTTTATGATTTTTTTACTATGCATGCATAGTATTTTATAATTTATTTATGTAACTTCGTAGCTATATCGTTTAATAGAAAAAGAACTTTAAATATGAAAATATTAGTGTGTATTAGTCATGTACCTGATACAACCTCAAAAATTAACTTTACCGATGGCGATAGTAAATTTGACACCAACGGGGTTCAATTTGTTATAAATCCTAATGATGAGTTTGGTTTAACGCGTGCTATGTGGTTTAAAGAAAAGCAGGGCGCCAGTGTAGATATTATCAATGTAGGGGGAGCAGAAACCGAACCTACGTTACGTAAAGCACTCGCTATTGGCGCAGATACTGCAATACGTATTAATACGGCACCTACGGACGGTTTTCAGGTAGCTAAGGAATTAGCCAAAGTTGCCAGCGAAGGAAACTATGATCTTATTATATGCGGTAGAGAATCTATAGACTATAATGGAGGAATGGTTCCCGGAATATTGGCCGGTATGCTTAAAGCTAATTTTATAAATACCTGTATTGGACTAGAAATTGAAGGCGATAAAGCTACTGCCATCCGGGAAATCGATGGCGGTAAAGAAACCTTAACCGCCAGTTTACCTTTGGTAATAGGTGGACAAAAAGGATTAGTGGAAGAGAGCGATCTTAAGATTCCAAATATGAGAGGGATCATGCAGGCTCGTAAAAAACCACTAAATGTTGTAGAACCCAGCGGGGCTGAAGTTGCTACTAAAGCAGTAAAATTTGAAAAACCGGCACCAAAAGGTGAAGTAAAATTAGTAGACCCTGAAAACCTGGATCAATTAATTGATTTACTACATAACGAAGCTAAGGTGATCTAAACTTTAAGTCGGTTAATATCGATTTTCAATCAAGGTTTTTAATCTAAAAAATTTAAAAAAATGTCAGTTTTAGTATATACAGAGTCAGAAGACGGAAAATTTAAAAAAGGAGCTCTGGAAGCAGCATCCTACGCCAAGGCTATTGCAGATGCGATGGGCACCAGTCTTACCGCTATTACTTTTAATGCCGAAGATACCAGCGAACTTGGTACATACGGTGTGGATAAGATACTTAGCGTTAGTAACGATAAATTAAAAGATTTTAATGCAGAAGCGTATGCTGATGCCATTAAACAGGCAGCTAAAAAAGAATCCTCGAAAGTGGTAGTTTTAGACCAATCCGCTAATGGAAAATATATCGCACCTCTTGTTGCTGTCCATCTAGAAGCCGGTTATGCTTCTAATGTTGTAGCCTTACCAGAAAGCACTTCTCCATTTCAGGTAAAAAGAACAGCTTTTACTAATAAGGCTTTTAATTTTACTGAAATCACTACCGAAGTGAAAGTTATAGGACTTTCAAAAAATGCATTCGGATTAAAAGAAAGTGAAGGGCCTGCAAGTGTTGAAGCTTTTGAACCACAGCTTTCAGCAGAGGATTTCACCGTAAACGTAACGGCAGTAGATAAGGCTAAAAACAAAGTCACTATTGCTGATGCAGAGATTGTAGTTTCTGGTGGACGCGGACTCAAAGGCCCGGAAAACTGGGGCATGATCGAAGAAATGGCCGATATCCTTGGTGCGGCTACTGCTTGCTCTAAACCAGTAAGCGATATGGGCTGGAGACCCCATAGCGAACACGTGGGCCAAACAGGAAAACCGGTCGCTTCCAATCTTTATATCGCCGTAGGAATTTCAGGAGCTATACAGCACTTAGCAGGAATTAATGCCGCAAAGACCAAAGTAGTGATTAACAACGATCCAGAAGCACCTTTCTTTAAAGCTGCCGATTATGGGGTTGTTGGTGACGCTTTTGAAATTGTTCCAAAGCTAAATGAAAAATTGAAGGAATTTAAGGCTAAAAATGCATAAATTTTATAACTTGCACCCCTTAAAAGGGCTGTCTAAATTTAGTAAAATGCTCTATTTAGACAGCCTTTTTTAATTTATGGAATATGAGTTTAGTGCGTCTGAATATCAAAGGAATATCTTATAGTCAAACCCAAAATGGAGCATACGCTCTAATATTAAGTGAAGTTGGTGGGGACAGAAAATTACCCATCGTAATTGGTGCATTCGAGGCTCAGTCGATAGCAATTGCACTCGAAAAAGAAATCAGGCCTCCAAGACCCCTTACTCACGATCTATTTAAAAACTTTTCTGACCGATTCGATATTACTGTGAAACAGGTAATTATCCATAAACTTGTAGATGGTGTTTTTTACTCAAGTCTTATCTGCGAAAGAGATAAAATAGAAGAGATAATAGACGCTCGTACCAGTGATGCCATTGCTTTGGCTTTAAGGTTTGAAGCCCCTATTTTCACTTATAAAAATATTCTGGAAAAAGCCGGAATTTACCTCCAGGGCGAAGAACAACAGAAAAACGATAAAGAAGAAAATCAGGAAGAAATAATTTCTGAAGAACTTCTCCCGGACGATATAGAGATCTCAAAAGAAGATAATAATTACAAGAAGTTATCTTTAAGCGAATTAGAACGCTTACTCTCACAGGCTGTTCAAAACGAAGATTATGAAAAAGCAGCAAGGTTAAGAGACGAAATCTCTAAAAGACATTAATACTCCCCTATTTAAATTAAATATGAAGAGATTATTATACCTTCTTTTCTTTATGGTATTGAGTGTAACGACATTGCAGGCTCAGAACATAACTAAAAGCTGGAAAATCGAAAAAAATGTCGATAGCCTGGCTGTCGAAATCTTTAAACCAGGAAGCGTACTCACCATACAAAAAGGCAGGTTTAGTTTCTCTAAAGAAAAGGATACAGTAGCTCGTGGTGACTATATGTATCAAAATGATATTCTCGTTTTCTTTTATGGTAAACCTAAAAAGGACATGGAAAACTACCGGGTCACCAAATTATCAGACTCTTCCATGATTCTTAAAAGCGGGAGAAATGCAATTAACCTCAAAGCCTATCAACCTAAAATAGCTGAAGTAATCCCAGCTGAAACTGCTAAAAAAATCATTCCAAATCAGGGAATTACCACCACAGGAATTCTACGTGGAATTTTGGGGATGTTTTCGCTTATTGTTATTGCATTTGCATTTAGCAGTAACCGCAAAGCCATTAACTGGAAAACCGTTGGGATAGGTCTTGGAATGCAATTATTACTGGCTTACGGTGTTCTAAAAATCGATTGGGTGAAATCAACTTTCGAATTTGTGGGAAAAATCTTTGTGAAGATATTAGAATTTACCGCAGCAGGAAGTGAATTCCTTTTGGGCGGGCTTATGGATACTACCAGTTTTGGATATATCTTTTTATTTCAGGTATTGCCTACCATTATTTTCTTTTCAGCATTAACCTCTATTCTTTTTTACTACGGAATTATACAGGTGGTTGTTAGAGGGTTTGCGCTGGTACTTACGAAGTTATTAGGGATCTCTGGGGCAGAAAGCTTAAATGTTGCCGGAAACATTTTCTTAGGTCAAACAGAAGCTCCTTTAATGATTAAAGCTTATTTAGAGCGTATGACACGTTCTGAAATTTTACTGGTAATGATTGGCGGTATGGCTACTGTGGCTGGTGGCGTTTTAGCTGCATATATAGGATTTTTAGGGGGAGACGACCCCATGGCTAGATTAGAGTTTGCCAAGCATCTACTGGCTGCTTCGGTAATGGCTGCTCCGGGAGCAATTGTGATTTCTAAAATATTATACCCACAACAGGAAAAAATTAATACCGATGTAGAAGTTTCTTCTGAAAAAATAGGATCTAACGTACTGGATGCTATTGCTATTGGAACCACTGAAGGTTTAAAACTTGCTGCCAATGTAGGTGCAATGTTGTTGGTTTTTGTGGCTTTAATCGCAATGATTAATTATGGCTTTGCCAAAGTAGGGCAAATCACTCATCTTAATGATGTGTTGGCGGCAAATACGCCTTATCAAACATTTTCCATCGAAGCAGTTCTGGGAACGGTTTTCGCTCCCCTGATGTGGCTTATAGGTGTTGCCAAGGAGGATATGATGTTAATGGGACAACTACTAGGCATTAAACTTGCTGCAAGTGAATTTGTGGGATATATACAATTAGCAGAACTTAAAAATGCCGCTTCAGGATTAAGCTTCACGTACCAGAAGTCGATTATTATGGCAACCTATATGTTATGCGGTTTTGCAAATTTTGCTTCTATCGGTATTCAGCTTGGTGGAATTGGTTCTCTAGCCCCGGGACAACGTAAAAACTTATCTGAATTCGGGATTAAAGCCGTAATCGGTGGAACACTGGCCTCTTTGCTATCAGCTACCATCGCAGGAATGATTATTGGGTAGAACTTTTTAGTATGATTAAGGGGAAGATAAAAAGTCTTGGTGAAATTGTTATTAGAGTAAATAACATGAAAATCATGACTGAATTTTATCATCAAACTATTGGTTTAGAAGTTATTCGAAACTCAGAAAAATTCACCTTTTTCAAAATTGCAGAAGGTAATGCCGGACATCATCAGACACTAGCATTATTCCACAAAGAAAATCCAACAGCTTTCGAGGAAAAATTAAATGACATAAATTCTAAAAACTCTTCATTACATCACTTTGCTCTTGAAATTGCAAAAGAAGATTATGATATTTTTTTATTGAAATGTGAAGAGCTTAATCTCGAATCTACGACTGAAGTTTTTCCATGGATTAAATGGAAGTCTGTTTTTATCAAAGACCCGGAAAACAATATTATCGAATTTGTTTGTTATGATGAAAACATTCAGGAATAATTAATTCGATCTAAATCTAATACTTTTTATATTTCTTCTTTAAGACTTATTTCTCCTTTTGATGTTTCTCCTTGCTCACCTAAAACAATAAGGACATAATCATTTACTGGTAGTGCGATCTCTAGATCATCAGAATTTTTCGTCTTTAAATTAAGAACCGGCACTGCATTCTTTTTATAAATATCGAATTCTTCTTTATTATAAATTTTAGCAAGTAAAGTAGTCTCTAAATTGAAGTTTCTTAAATTCAGTTTATAGTTTTTAAATTCTTTTTCTGGATAAGTATTTTTTAAATTGGTGGGTATATTATTTATTGCATAATAGTCATTTATCTTTTCTTGTCCTGGAGGCAGTTCATCAAATGGTATTAAAGTGAGACCATTGGTCGTTTTATCAATAATTTCAACCTGATTTATCGTCAAAGGATTTATACCAGTGATTTCTTTGAAGTAAACAGCCATTCGCTTCCCATTTTTGGTTGGCTTTTCCAAAATATGATCAATCCCAGCGTGTACCAGGATTTTAGCCTTTGGATCATTTTCTATTATCGCTGCAAGTTTTTTGGCTTGCCCTAATTCTCTATCTACCGCCATATCGCTACTTTCATAAGCGATAATTTTATACCCCAATTCTTTTGCGATCCTTATAAGGTGTGCAAAATAGGGCTCTTGTATATAATATCCAGCACTTAATGTAGGATAAGGTCGTTCTTCAGTAATCTTTGAAGCCTGAAAAGAACTACTCAATGCTTCAAGTGCCAGATAATTAAACCCGTTCTTTTTTAATTTCTTCAGTAATTGAATTGTAAATATTCGATGTTTTGGATACCAGTGATTTTCATTCACCATAACCACATTGGTAGATTTCGACTCTTGTGAAATTTTACTAAAGGCAGCGGTATCATGATAAATCTTTGAGGTATCAATACTTGCTATATTTATTTTTTGCTTACGTATTCTTTTTTGTTCAAATACATTTATCAGGCTATCATAAATAATATTATTTTGTACAAATGAATTGATAGTAGTCAAAAACTGGTATTGCATCCAATCTTGCCCAAGGCTATCTTCAACTGGTGCATTTATTAGTTTTTTACTCGCTCTTAGATAATTAATATCGTCCCTTACGTTTTCGAAAACACTGGAATAGGTTAAAGCATTACTACTATCTATCTTAAATCGAATACTTTTTAAAATTTCTTCTCCATCATTAATCACACTTTTCATAGTTATGCTGTCATGCCTTATTAATAAGAGATAGGCCCTTTTTTGATTATTAGCAGTTTGAAATAATACCGACTTCGCCAAAGTGTCTTTTATGGGAAATTCTAAAGTATCAATATCTTTTCCATACTCATTAAGAAATAAATATGCCGCATATCTCGGTGCTATCGTTGTTTCCGAAAAAGCAAGAATATCTTTCATCCTCAGGAAAGGATATTTCTTCAATAAAGATCGAAGTGAAGTTTTATCAATTTGTTCTAAAGAACCGAAATGCGTATCCCCAAAATATTGAACAGTAATTTTTGCTTTAGTATTTATAAGCCTGCTCTTATTTACGTAATTATATTTAGCCAAATGATGATAAGGACTACAACTTAAAAGGAGAAAGAAAATAAAGACTAAGAAGTAATATCTGTAATGAAGCATGATTGATAAATTTATTTTCGTAATATACAACTAAATAATTAGTTTAAAAGTTTTGCTATAACAAATGCGTGGGTAAAGTAGTATTACTGTAATCCAAATTCATTATTTTAGCGCCTTATTAGTTAGTTCATTTTTTGAAAAAAGGGTAGCAGAATTATGAAGCAATATCACGACTTATTACAGCATATTTTAGATCATGGAGCAGAAAAAGGAGATCGTACCGGCACGGGTACTAAAAGTGTTTTTGGCTACCAGATGCGATTTGATTTAAGTGAAGGATTCCCGATGGTCACCACTAAAAAAGTACATTTAAAATCGATCATTTACGAGCTACTTTGGTTTTTAAAAGGAGACACTAACATTAAATATCTGCAGGAAAATGGCGTTAGAATTTGGAATGAATGGGCTGATGAACATGGCGATTTAGGACCGGTGTATGGCCACCAGTGGAGAAACTGGAATAGTGAAGAAATCGATCAAATTTCAGAAATTATAGAGACATTAAAAACCAATCCTAATAGTCGAAGAATGTTGGTTTCAGCCTGGAATCCTTCAGTAATGCCGGATACTTCGGTTTCTTTTTCAGAAAATGTAGCCAATGGTAAAGCAGCACTTCCACCCTGCCACGCCTTTTTTCAATTTTATGTAGCTGATGGAAAATTAAGTTGTCAACTTTATCAGCGCAGCGCCGATGTATTTTTAGGCGTTCCGTTTAATATTGCTTCTTATGCATTATTTACGATGATGATGGCTCAGGTTTGTGGATACGAACCGGGAGATTTTATTCACACTTTTGGTGATGTACATATTTACAGCAATCATATGGAGCAGGTAAAACTTCAGTTAAGCAGAACACCAAGAGCCTTACCTATTATGAAGATGAATCCTCAAATCACTAATATTTTTGATTTTTCGTTTGAAGATTTTAAATTAGAGGGATATGATCCGCATCCGGCTATTAAAGGCAAGGTTGCGGTATAATCAAATTTTTAATTTAAAATTGTTAGTATTATGAAAAGCGTATTGCTTATAGCAAGTTTTGTAATTGGAAGTATCACCACCGTGGCAGCACAGCAAACCTCACCAGTTTGGCCCGGATGTGAGGATAGCAAAAATGTAAAAACCTGTTTTAACAAGAAACTTAGTAAACACGTTAGAGAAAATTACAAATACCCAAAAAATGACGCCGGTGAATATGTTCGCGGTGAAGTGACCATCAAATTTGAAGTTGATGAAGAGGGTAAAGTAAATGTTTTAAATATTGAAGGTGACGAACCTTTAGTAAATGAAGCGGCTAAAGAAATGATCGAAAAAATGCCAAAAATGGAACCTGGTACACTTCAGGGAGAACCTGATGCGCGCGAATTTACTGTTCCATTTAAATTCTAATAAAAATTACCAAACTATATTATCTTCAGTTTTTATGAAAAATCTACTATTTACCATTTGCTTGTTGGTGAGCTTTATAAGTTGCGGACAAGAGCATGTAAAAACTGAAGGTAATACGGTTACTGTTTCAGAAATAGCTCCGGTGTGGCCTGGATGTGAATCTCCTACTAATGATCAGGACGACTGCTTTCGTAAGAAATTCCTGGAACTGGTAAAAACTACTTATAAATACCCTCGTAAAGAAAACGGTGATTTTATTCGTGGCAAAGCCACTATCAAAATGCATATCGATGAAAAAGGAGTGGCACAAATCGATAAAATCGAAACCAAAGAACCCGAAATAAAAGTAGCATTAGAAAAAATGCTTAAGGAATTACCTAAAATGACCCCCGGTAAAAGAGCGGGAAAATCTATCTCAATAAAATATACGATACCGGTTAAGCTTTAAAGTTTGCAGTACAATTAACCTACAGATTAATTATTTAATCCTTATTCATTTTTTTCAACAAATACGAAATAAAAAATCTAAGCTCTAATTTCTTAGTTCTCAATTCTAAAAGGGAAGCGGTCTAAATTCTAATATCTTATAGCTCAAAATAACGTTTTTCAACTCGCTACTAGCACTATTCCTTTTTTAACTTGGGATTAACGCTGGTGAAAACTTATCACTTCTAAAAAATCGTAAATTTGAGAGATACGCACAAATCGCAGACCTCTTTTTATGCTTTTACAATCTGAATTATTAGATTTCTTCAATGAAACCAGAGCAAAATCTGAACTTATCTGTTCTTTTTTGGAAACTGAAGATTACGTGGTTCAACCTATCGTAGATGTTTCTCCGCCTAAGTGGCACTTGGGACACACTACCTGGTTCTTCGAAGAATTTGTTCTAAAACCATATAAAAGCGGATATCAGCTTTTTGATAATCACTCTGCTTATGTTTTTAATAGTTACTATGAAAGTGTAGGTGAAAAAGTAATTCGTACCGATCGAGGAAATCTTTCGCGCCCAACCGTTGCCTGGGTGTATAAATACCGAAATTATGTTTCTAAAGCATTACAGGATTTTATTGAATCTGAAGATTTAAATAATAAAATTCTTGAAGTGATCGAGATTGGTTGCCATCATGAAAAGCAACATCAGGAACTTCTCTATACCGATATTAAATATATTTTAGGCAATAATCCGCTTTTCCCTAAATATAATGACCAGTTTGAAGAAAACCCAATTCAGGATTTTCCCCAGCAATGGATTACTATAGATAAAGGAAATTATGAGATTGGGCATAACAGTACCGATTTTTGCTACGACAATGAGCTTGGCAGACACAAAGTTTACTTAGCCGATTATCAAATTTCAAATAAACTGGTTACTAATAAAGAATATATCGAATTTATCGAAGACGGAGGATACAATGATGTTTTACTATGGCATGCTGAAGCTTGGGATTGGATAAATTCCAATCAGATTTCAGCACCATCCTACTGGCATAACATCGATGGCGAATGGCATCAATTCACATTGCAGGGTTTACAAAAACTAATTCCCGATGCTCCGCTAAGTCATATTAGTTATTATGAAGCTTTTGCTTTTGCTCAATGGAAAGGTTTACGCTTACCTACCGAACAGGAATGGGAAGTTGCAAATAGCAAATTTAACTGGGGATTACGTTGGGAATGGACAGAAAGTGCTTATACTCCCTACCCCGGCTATATAAAAGCCCCAGGAGCTTTAGGGGAATACAATGGTAAATTTATGGTGAATCAAAAAGTCCTTCGAGGAGGCTCTGTTGCCACTTCAAAAAAGCATACAAGACCCACCTATCGCAATTTTTTCCATGCGCCATTACGTTGGCAATTCACAGGAATTCGCCTTGCTAAATAACCATCAACCTAGATTATGAAATCCACACCTACTACCACAAAATACGATACTGCTTTTGAAGAAGATGTTGCCAAAGGTCTAACTAGCTTCCCAAAGTATCTGCTTTCCAAATATATTTATGATGAAAAGGGTGATAAGCTGTTCCAGCAAATCATGAATATGCCAGAGTACTATTTAACCAATTGTGAACTGGGCATTATAGAACAGCATACTGCTTCAATTGCCGATTCTTTTAACGGTGAAAACGGATTCGATTTAATTGAACTCGGCGCAGGAGACGGCAAGAAAACCAAGGTTCTACTGAAGCATCTGGTAGCTAAACATTATGATTTTAATTACTTACCGGTAGATATTAGCCAACATGTGTTAGACGAACTGGAAGAAGCCCTAAAAACTGAAATCCCTGGAGTCAAGATCAAAACCCAGCAAGGCACTTACTTTAAAACTTTGGAAAAATTGGCCGACTATAATTCGCGTAAAAAAGTGATTATGGTGTTGGGATCTAATATTGGAAACCTTTTACACGAAAAAGCCATCGATTTTTTAAAAAATATCTGCGAAGCCATGAGCGAAGAAGATATGTTATTTATGGGGTTTGATCAGAAAAAAAATCCCCAACAGATCCTCGATGCTTATAATGATCCCCATGGAATCACAGAAGCTTTCAATAAAAATCTTCTGGTACGGATGAATAATGAATTGGATGCCGACTTTAATATTGAGGATTTTAAACACTGGGAAACTTACAATCCTGAAACGGGGACAGCTAGTAGCTATCTGGTAAGCAGCAAGCAACAACAGATTAAAATCGACAAACTGGGCTTAACTATTCATTTTGATGCCTGGGAAACTATTCATACTGAAATTTCTCAGAAATATGATGATCATATTGTACAGTGGCTGGCGAAAGAATCAGGGCTTGCTGTTACGGATGAATTTAGCGATTCGGAAAACTGTTATAAAAATTATATCTTTAGAAGGAAAACTTTTTAAAGCTACAATCACCCCCCTATACCATGAAAAAGTTACTATTCCTTTTTTCGGCAATTCTTTTAAGTTTCGCGTTTATCCCGGTGCAGAACCATTCTGAAACATCAGAAAATATAGCTTTACAAGAGTTTATCCCGCAGGGAAAAATCAGCTTTTCTGAGATAGAATCGATTGAAAAATCTGCTATAGATACTAATTTTGAAACAAAACTCACATTTGTTGATATCGAAGACGGTAATGTAATAAAATATCTTTCAGAAAAGACCAAAATAAAAAGTGACCTCGCGTTTAATCAAAATGAATATCTCAAAATTATTAAGCTAAAAGGAAATTTTGCTTACGATATAAAAAAGACTTCAAAAAACATAGAGTTTGGGGCGACTACAACAACACATCCTGATTTTATTCTAAATACTGAAGAGAATAGCATTGCACTTGATAAAAATATCTATTCATTTTCCGCTAAAATGAGTATTGAACATTCAGACAATGCTTTTAACAGTGCCTGGACGGGGTTTGTATATACTAACGGAAAATCTAAAGTAGTTTTAGCAAAACTTGAGGATAATCGCTTCGGAATTTTGATTCAGCAACCAAATAAAAAACCTCAGGTTTTTATCGAAAATCAGTAATTATGAAAGCCATTTGGAAAAATACGGTTATTGCGGAAAGTACTGAAACCAAAACGGTAGAGAGCAATCATTATTTTCCCATGGAAAGTATTAAAAAGGAATATTTTAAAAATAGTAAAAAACAAACACGTTGTCCCTGGAAGGGATTAGCTTCCTATTTCACTATAGAAATTGATGGTGAGAAAAACGAAGATGCCGCCTGGTATTATCCAAAAACCAGTCATGCTGCCAAACCTATCCAAAATCACGTCGCCTTTAAAAATGGTGTCGAGATAAAAGTTTGAAAATTAGTTTTTTTACGCAAGTGAAAAAATCTTACTTATTTAACGATAATAATCACAAAGACTATGAGATTTTGAGTCAAGTTGAAAATAAAGACTTATAATGTTCTTTTTATCAAAAAAATAAACTATTTTTTATAAGCTTTCAGCGCCTTTACCAAAACCTCTAGTTCTTCTTCTGTATTAAAATAGTGAAAACTTACACGCAGTCCTTCTCCACGTTGTGAAACAATAATGTCTTTTTCCCGCAAATATTGATATAATTTATCGTCGCCTTTAATATTAAAAATGGATGAATGCTCGCCTCTTTTTACAACAGCTTCTTCCAGCAAATTCATTTCGGTAAAGACCTGCTTGGCGTGGCTTTTTAAAACATTTACCTGACTTTCAATGGTTGAAATTCCAATATCTTTTATCAATTTAAGAGCTTCACCTAAACTTCCATAGTTTAGCGTATCCTGATGCCCTGGCTCAAATTTTCCAAGAAAGTTACCTTCCTGTGCTTTATATTTTCCCTGCAACGATCCAAAACCTAAATGTTTTGGAGATATTTTACCTTCAATATCTTTGTTGAACAGCATAAAGCCATTTCCGTAGCCGGCATTTAACCATTTATAGGTACTCGAAATAACGACGTCTATCCCACTCGCATCAAAATCAAAAGCCTCTGTTCCCAAAAACTGTGTCCCATCGGCAATAAAAATCAATTCTGGAAAGTCCTTTTTTAGCTGGGTGAGAAAAGCAGTACTTAGTTTAATTCCGTTAATATATTGAACGATACTAAAAGCAAAGAACTGAGGCTGTTCTTTCTTTAAAACCTCAACAATGTTTTCCTCTAAGAATTCATTGATTTCTGCATAACAAATCTCAAAATCTCTGGATTCTACCGGCCAATTAATCGATGGATAGTCATTCTTTAATAACAATACTTTTTTAGGCTTTTCAATACCTTCTAAAAGCGTATTAAAGCCATACGAAAAGTTAGGCACCAATCCTACCCTGTTTGGTTCGCAATTAAAAGATTCTCCAACCTCTTCACGTACTTTCGCTAAAAGTCGACCCTGATTTTCTTTCAGCACACTTCCGGAGATCAAAAAGTCTAAATCATGTTCCTGCCTGAACTCTAAAACTTTTTCGTGTAGTAGACCGGAAGCTGCAGTGTTTAGGTAGGTGTATCGCTCTAAAACGGGAAAGCCTTTTCTTAAATTACTCATAAGCCTTAAAGAATTCAGTTCTAAAAATGTAAATTTGTTAAAAGCACTAAAGTACCTTTATTTATGTTCTCTAAAAAGAAAAATACTTCTAAAATGGATGCTGAACAACGGGAGTTGTACGAAAACGCCAGAAAAAGAACACTTCAGAAAAAAAGACTATTTCAGCATTTTATCGTATTTCTTGGCGCTTCGATTTTAGCTATTATTCTAAACGTGGTTATTGGCTTTAAAGAAGAATATCAACCTTTAGGCTACGACTGGTTTGTTTGGATCGTCCTTATTTGGGGGTTTATCTTTTTAATTCATTTCTTTAATGTGCTTTTGGTTAACACCTTTATGGGTAAAGAATGGCAGGCCAAACAAATTGAGAAACTGGTCGCCAAACAAAAAGAGAAAATTGCCAAATTACAGCAGCAGGTAGAAAAAGACCATCCGCTACCAGAGAAAGAAAGCAAAAAAAACTTTCCAGAAAGTAAAGACCCTAACGACAAGTTCAAGCCTATTTCCCCAGACAATAAACCAGACCAAAACTACAATCACTAATTTATGGTAACCATGATCGCGGCTGCAGCCGAAAATAATGCGCTAGGAAAAGATAATGACCTGTTATGGCGCCTGCCAGACGACTTCAAACGTTTTAAAAAGTTAACCAGCCACCATCCTATTATTATGGGGCGAAAAACTTTTGAAAGTTTTGATGGATTATTACCAAACCGAACTCATTTTGTAATTACACGAAACGAAAACTACGATCCCGGGAAAGGGGTTTATGTGGTAAAAAGTTTATCCTTAGCTCTAAAGATCGCGCAGGATTTAGATGAAAATCCTTTTATAATTGGTGGTGGTGAGATCTATAAAATGGGACTGGAAAGAACCGATAAAATTGAACTTACCCGTGTTCATGAAAGTTTTGAAGATGCCGATACTTTTTTTCCTGATATCGCAGAAGAAGAATGGAAGTTAACTGAAGAGGTTTTTCATGAAAAAGACGAAAAGCATAAATACTCTTTTAGCTATCTTACTTATGAGCGTAAATAAAGGCTACAAACCACTTTTTAAAATTATTGAAGAAAAAAGCAACTTAAAAATCAATAATATCGCTCCATTATCCGGCGGCGACATTAATGATGTGTTTTTACTAAACACTTCGGAAGGAAAGAAAGTAGTAAAAGTTAATAGTGCTATAAGGTTCCCAGGAATGTTTGAAGCTGAAATGGCAGGAATGAAAGCCCTAAAAGCAACTAACGCGATCGACGCTCCTAAAATAATAGATGTCCATACTAAAGGGAACTACTCCTGTCTTTTAATGGAATATCGCGAGACCGGATCTAAATCATCAGATTTTTGGACGGTTTTTGGTAAACAAATGGCTCATTTACATAAAAATACACAGCCCAATTTTGGCTTTTCTGATGATAACTATATTGGCAGCTTGCCGCAACGTAATAATGCACATAAAAATATTGTAGATTTTTATATTGAAGAGCGACTTCAACCTCAATTTAGATTAGCTACTGAAAACGGATATAGTTTAGGAGATACTAAAAAATTCTGTTCAGCATTATATCATCTCATCCCACAGGAAAAACCAGCTTTAATACATGGTGATTTATGGAATGGTAATTACCTGGTGAATGCTAACGGCCACCCTTGTCTTATTGATCCGGCCGTAGCTTATGCGCCACGGGAAATGGACTTATCCATGATGAAGCTTTTCGGCGGATTTTCCGAAGAATTATTCAATACATATTTTGAAGAGTTTCCGGTAGAAAATGATTTCGAAGAACGTGTCCCTATCTGGCAACTTTATTATTTACTCGTCCATCTTAATCTATTTGGAAAAGGATATTTAGGCTCCTGTCAAAATATTGTAGCCCGCTTTACCTAATTTCACAATTCTTAACAGCACTGCATTTGTTTTTAGCAATTTATTAGCTGCAAAGCTCTACACTGAATTGTATCTTCATAATAAATTAAAAAACTATGAGTACAGAAAATTTAGAATATAGCGAAGCCAGAAAGAAATTAAAATCTCTAGTAGACGATATTAAAACCTGCATGATGGTAACCAATATTGGTAGTAAACCAGTAGATGCCATACCAATGACCACGAAGAAAATTGATACTGAAGGGAACATTTGGTTTTTAAGCGGCTTAAATAGTGACCATAACACCAATATTGTAAAAGATAACGATGTCCAGTTATTATATAGTGATGTTAAGGATTTCGAATTTATCAGCATTTTCGGAAAAGCAGCTATAGTAACCGAAAAAGACATTTTGGAAGATCTATATAGTAAAGTAGATGACACCTGGTTTAGAGGTACAGATGATCCAAATTTAAGTGCAATCAAGGTAAATCCAGAAGAAGCCTATTATTGGGATACGAAATCCAATAAATATGTTTCATTATTTAAAATGGGGGTATCTGCCATTACCGGGGATCAAAAAGATATCGGAGAAAAAGGAAAATTAGAATTATAAATACCAAAGTGTATTTGATGAAGGACCTCATAACTGTATTTTGTTGTGAGGTCTTTTTTATTCTTACTATTTTTGCTAAAATTTCACCGTTTTATATTTTAAAAAAACGGCGCATTAATTTATAATTTCGCGTTTCTATCATAGGTTGATGAAGACCGAAACAGCTATTAAACCCTGATCGAAGGGATAAAAATTAGAAAATGAAAGCATATGTTTTTCCCGGACAGGGAGCACAATTTTCAGGAATGGGAGCAGATTTATACGAGAAATCTGCTGAAGCAAAAGAACTGTTTGAAAGAGCTAACGAAATTTTAGGTTTCTCTATAACCGAAACCATGTTTAATGGATCTGCCGAAGATCTAAAACAAACTAAAGTTACCCAGCCTGCAATATTTTTGCATAGTGTTATTTTAAGTAAAGTATTGGGAGCAGACTTTAAGCCAGATATGGTAGCGGGACATTCTCTAGGAGAATTCTCTGCCTTAGTTGCTAATAATACTTTAGAATTTGAAGATGCACTAAAGTTGGTTTCGCAACGTGCTTTAGCGATGCAAAAAGCATGTGAAATTACTCCATCTACCATGGCTGCGGTTTTAGGTTTAGAAGATGAGTTAGTAGAGGCTGTATGCGCAGATACAGAAGGAATAGTAGTTGCGGCAAATTACAACTGCCCAGGGCAGTTAGTAATTTCTGGTGAAATTTCTGCAGTTGAAAAAGCCTGTGAAAGCTTAAAGGAAAAAGGAGCTAAACGCGCCTTACTACTTCCTGTTGGGGGTGCTTTTCATTCACCACTCATGGAACCGGCAAGAAAAGAATTGGCTGCTGCTATTGAAGCTACAACTTTTAAAAACCCTTCTTGTCCTATCTATCAAAATGTGAGTACTAACGCAGTAACCGATCCTACAGAAATCCAGAAAAATCTGGTATTTCAATTAACAGCTCCGGTGAAGTGGACACAATCTGTACAAAATATGATTAAAGACGGCGCCACAAGTTTTACGGAAGTTGGCCCGGGAAAAGTGCTACAAGGATTAGTAAAAAAAGTAGATCGTAAAATGGAAACTGCCTCTGCTGCGATTTAATTTTTAAAAGAAAATATTTCAGTAAACTACCTCATAATGGCACATGAGGCATTTATTAAAAAATTCGATCTCGATAATCGAGTAAAAACGCCTAATCCTGAGATTAGGCGTTTTTAATTCATGAATTTTTCTCGCTTTCTTCTCTATGCTAATGACCAAGACTTAAAACAATACATTTAGTGTATCAATTTGCAATGTTTTACCCTTTAATTATCATTCTCACGGCTAAAATTTACCAAACCTATCTATTTTTTTGCATGTAATACAAAATTTTAGCTATTCCTAAACTTTAAATAAGTTAATTTGAAATCAATTATTTTAATAAACAAGTATTTATTAACATTTTAAACTCAACTAAATGCATAATTTATCAAAAATTAACTATTTATAATCATTAATTTGGTTTTTAATTAGTGTTTTTCATAATTTGTTAACATGCTAATTCAAAAACTATATTATGACAAGAAAACTACAAGGCTTTTGGACCTTATTGTTTTTATTCTCCTTTTGTAGCATGTTTGCTCAGGAGAGAACAATTTCAGGGACAATTACAGACGACCAGGGTATGCCTCTACCTGGAGTAAACGTCAGGATTAAAGGAACCTCAAGTGGAATCCAATCCGACTTTGATGGAAACTATTCAATTCAGGCACAAAAAGGCGATGTCATCGTTTTTTCTTTTGTAGGACTAAAAACAGCAGAATACACTGTTGCAGATGTTAACACTATTGATGTAATAATGGAAGCCGACCAGGCCCAGCTAGATGAGGTCGTTGTAACAGCATTTGGGATTTCCAGAGAGAAAAAATCATTGGGATATGCCGTATCCGAAGTAAGTAGTGAAGATTTAGAATCCAGAGCTGAAGGCGATGTTGGCCGGCTTTTAAGCGGGAAGGCTTCGGGAGTACAGATTACACAACAAAGTGGTATTTCAGGCTCAGGAACCAACATCATCATTAGAGGATTAAGTTCGTTTAGCGGTAGTAACCAACCCCTGTTCATTGTAGACGGGGTTCCTTTTAGTAGTGACACCAATGCGCAGGGCGATTTTGTTCAGGGCAACAGTGGAGGTAGCAGGTTTTTTGATCTGGATCCAAACAATATCGAAAGCGTAAACGTCTTGAAAGGACTTGCTGCTTCTACACTTTACGGGACCCAGGGTAGAAATGGAGTAATTCTAATTACCACCAAAAACGGCAGTGGTGCTGCCAGTCGTAAAAAACATGAGGTTACGGTAACCTCATCGATATTTTTTAACGAAGTGGCTTCTATTCCAGATTACACCATGAGCTACGGCGGTGGCTTTGACCAGGCCTTTGGTTGGTTTTATAGTAACTGGGGACCAAGCTTTGAAAAAGATGGTGTTGCCGGTTGGGGTTCTGATTCGGCTATAGACGAAAACGGCTATTTACCCCACCCCTATTCTACCGCAAGTTCGGGAACAGGTATTCCTCAGGCATTCCCAGAATTCGCAGATACACCATACCCATGGCAGCCGTATAACAGTGTAGAAGAATTCTTTAGAACGGGCGTTGTTTCGAATACCAGTATTAACTTCTCCGGTTCTTCTAACGACGGTAAAGTCACCTACAATTTAAGTGGTGGTCATTTAGAAGATGAAGGCTTCACGCCCGAAAATAAAGTAGTACGTAACAACCTGGGAATAGGAGGAAAAGCAGAGCTAGCTAATAATTTTATTATCGATGGAACTTTGAACTTTTCGCAAACAGATTTTAAATCTCCACCTGTTTCCGCAGGTGATGGTAATACCGTTTTTGGAGGTGGTGGATCCTCGGTTTTTTCTAACGTCTTCTTTACTCCTAGAAACGTAGATCTCATGGGGTTACCTTATCAAAACCCGTTAACTGGGGGGAGTGTTTATTACCGCCAGGCTAACGACATACAGCATCCTTTATGGACAGTTTATAATGCTAGCTCACAGCAGCTTACCAATAGAGTCTATGGAAGTGCAGGAATTACTTATAACTTTACAGATAACTTAAATCTTACTTATCGACTGGGTATCGACCTTTATAATGAAGGTAACTCCAGTTATCAAAATAGAGGCGGATCTACCTCGAACACCAGAATAAGAAGTGGTTTTTACGACACCTGGAACAATGCCAACACCATTTGGGATCACAATCTTACCTTAAACGGGATGTATGACCTTTCTGAAAAAATTGGATTAAACTTTAACATTGGAGCAACAACCAGAAGAACAATTTACGATCGCCAGGGAGTTAGCAGCTCTAACCAGCAAGTCTTTGATGTATTGCGTCATTTTAACTTTATGTTACAAGATGAAATTCAATATTCTGAAGAAAGAAATATAGCTGGGCTTTATGGACAGGTAGAACTAGATTATAATCGATTTTTATATCTAACCATAAACGGCAGGAACGATTGGGTTTCGAACCTTGCTAAGGAGAATAGGTCTATTTTCTATCCAGGGGTTAGTGCTTCTTTTTTACCCACCTCGGCATTCTCAGGACTTAGCAGCGATGCTCTAGGCTTTTTAAAACTAAGAGCAGGTTTTGGAACTTCGGCGAACTTCCCATCTGGATATCCTATTGCAAATCGATTATCCCTAGATACCCAAAGATGGCTGGACGATTCTGGTAACCTGGTTGTAAGTAATACTACCAACAGTGTTCTGGGAAATCCCGATCTAGAGCCAGAAACAATGACAGAAATCGAGTTCGGTGTGGAGTCCAATTGGTTTAAAAACCGCTTTACCTTAAATGCTTCTTACTTTAATCGAATTACCAAAAACCTCCTGGTTAATCGCAGTCTAGATGCCTCTACCGGTTATACGAGTGTTAGAACAAATATTGGTGAAATTAATGTGGAGGGATTAGAGATTGAAGCAGGATTGGACATTTTTAAAAATTCAGATGAGGGTGCTTTCAACTGGAGGATTAATGCAAATTTTAGCACTATAGAACCAACAGTGAAAGATCTTGGACAGGACACAGATATTATTGTTTATGCCGGTTTCTCTAATCTGGGGAATGCTGCCATTGCAGGTAAACCATTAGGAACTATAGTTGGATCTCGAATATTAAGAGACGATAACGGAAATTTTCTTACAAACAGTCAGGGAGATTACGTGGTAGAAGCGGGACAATTTGAAATTGGTGATCCAAACCCAGATTATACCTTAAATGTAAGTAGTAATATTTCGTTCAAAAATTTTAGCCTTAACGTACTGTTTACTCATGTATCAGGCGGCGATATTTACAGTCAAACCATCGCAACTTTACTAGGTCGAGGCCTCACTACAGATACTGATAACCGTATTAATCCCTTTATTTTACCAGGGATAAATCAGGACACTGGAGAGCCTAACACAATCCAGATCAACAATTCCCAGTATTATTTTAGTAACATTTTATTTGGACCAGACGAGCTGCAAATTTACGATGGCTCTGTGATAAGACTCCAGGAAGTATCACTGGGCTACTCCTTACCCAAATCATTTTTAGAAAAAACTCCTTTTGGATCTCTATCACTAAAAGTGTCTGGCTATAATCTTTGGTATGATGCTTACAATACCCCAGATGGTATAAACTTCGATCCCAATGTTGCCGCGTTAGGAGTAGGAAATGGACAGGGATTTGATTTTTTAAGCGGACCTAGTTCGAAGAGATACGGAATTAGTATCACCGCTTCATTCTAAAAACTAAAAACAATATGAAAAGTATACGTAAAATATTCGGATTGATCGTTCTGTCAGGACTTTGCTTTTACTCCTGCGAAACGACCGACATGGATTTAACCGAGGACCCTAACTACCTGACGCCTGAACAGGCAAATGTAGATTTCTACCTAAATGCTATTGAAAGATCATATGTAAGTCTTATGCAAAATTTTGGAAACTATGGTGCACAGGTAACAAGAATAGAATATTTAGGAAGTCGGAATTATTTAAATGCCTATGCCCCTACATCTTTTGATGATGAATGGGATCTGGCCTACAGGCAGATTTTAGCAGATGTAGAAGCTATGACCCCAATTGCGCAGGAAAACGAACAATTTCACCACATAGCAATTGCTCAACTACTCTCTGCTAATGTTTTAATTACTCTTGTAGATTTTTTTGGCGATATTCCTTACTCTGAAGCCTTGATGGCCGACGAAGGAAACTTCAATCCTAACTTAGACAATGGTGCTGCTGTTTATAGTGCTGCAGCGCAGTTAATCGATACTGCTATTACCAACTTTAATAAGGAAGCCGCACTTGAGCCTGAATACGATCCATTTTACAATGGGAACTATGAAAACTGGATAAAACTCGCGAATACCTTAAAAATGAAAATCTATCTCCAAACCCGGTTAGTAGACAACTCGGCTTTAAGCAGCTTTAATCAAATTGTTGCCTCAGGAGATTTCATCACCAGTACTGATGAAGATTTTCAGTTTAATTATGGAACTAACGAAAACCAACCAGATACAAGAAATGGAAAATATGCAGGTAATTACAGACCTACAGGAGCTGGAAGCTACCTATCTAATTGGTTGATGGGAACTATGTTAGAAGACGGTGATCCAAGGATCCGGTATTATTTTTATCGCCAGGTAAATGCTGTACCTGGGGAAGAAATAGAGCCCAATGAGCAAACACTAACCTGCTCTATGGAAAATGCTCCACAACATTATATCGATGGCGGATTCACCTTCTGTAGTTTACCAAATGGTTACTGGGGCAGAGATCATGGCGATGATGATGGCACTCCCGGAGACGGTTTCTTAAGAACAACCTACGGAATTTATCCTGCAGGCGGAATGTTTGACGACAGTAGATTTGCACCGGTGTCTCAAGGTGCCGGAGCTGCCGGCGCCGGTATAACTCCATTAATGCTTGCATCCTGGGTAGATTTTATGAGAGCTGAAATGGCAATGGTAGAAGGAGATGTTGCTGCCGCTCAAGAATTTGTTGTAAGTGGTACAGCAAAGTCTATAACTAAAGTACGTTCTTTTGGTGCTCTAGATGAAGACGCAGATTTAAGCCTTGCTCCATCTGAAGAACAAGTGAATAGTTTTTTATCTGGAATTGAAACCGCCTTCATAGAAGCAGATACAGAAGAAAAATGGAATCTACTTGCCGAAGAATTTTGGATTTCTTGTTTTGGAAATGGTATCTTGAACTATAATTTCTATCGAAGAACTGGCTATCCAACCACTTTACAACCTAATAGAGAACCAAACCCGGGAGGTTTTATAAGATCCTTTAGGTATCCTGCCAATTTAGTAAATAACAACTCGTCTATTTCGCAAAAACAGGAAGTTACCACTACAGTCTTCTGGGATACCAATCCGGCATCTCCTTCTTTTCCTGAGTCGAACTAAATAAAAAACTATGATGAAACATTATACAAAATATATCATTCCTTTTTTTGCCTTCTTTCTGTTACTTGGTTGTACGGAAAAAGACAATACTGTAGACAAGGTATTTCAGGATACTGTTTACGGGGCAATATTAAGAACAACACAAACCATAAGTACTTCTTACAATGCTTTTGACCCCTCCTCTCTCTTTTCGATAATGTTGGAAGAACAAGATGAAGAAATGGGAAATTTATTAGCATCTGTAGATGTATATATCTCTTTTGAAGACAATCAGGAAGATGCTATGGATAAAAGTGTTAGCGAAGTTTTATTGATAAACATTCCGGCATCAGATTTTACTACCGGAGATAATGGTTTGCCTGTAATTCAATTTGAAAGATCTTTAGCTGAAGCTGCCAGTGCAGTTGGAATTTCTGATAGCGATTACAGCGGAGGCGATCGCTTTATCTATCGTATGGTTTTAAATTTAACCGATGGAAGATCATATACCAACACCGATTATGGGGGGACGGTATCCAATAGTTCATTCTTTAGGTCACCGCTTATTTATTATGTTGGAGTAAACTGTACGCCGATTACTCCTATTCCCGGCACCTATAGTATAGATCTACAGGATAGTTACGGGGATGGCTGGAATGGCGCCTCTATAGTGGTTACCATCGATGGTGTTGCTGAATCCTATACCTTAGATTCTGGCTCATCCGGTTCTTTTTCTATAAGTGTTCCTGAAGATACAGAAGAATTATCTTTTGTATTTAACTCAGGAGATTGGGATGGTGAAGTTACGTTCCAAATTTACGCTCCCAATGGAGAAATAGCTTCTGAGCAGGGACCAAGTCCAGGCGTAGGGGAAATACCGCTTAGTATATGTCCAGATTAATTTAATACCTATTTGTTTTAGCTTTAAGGCTGTCTGTAATAATTAAGGCAGCCTTTTCTTCTTAAAATATTTCATTATGAAAAAAACAAATATAAGTTGTTTAGTATGTTTCCTACTTGCTATTACTTTATCAGTTACCGCACAGGTAACTACGCCTAAACCAGACAACTTCAAGTCGATAACAGACGGCGGCACAGGAAGTCAACCTATTCTTAATACGATTATGCATGACCTTTTGGATGATAAAATAACCTATAAATCAAATCTTAAAACCATAGGATCGCCTTATTTAAAAGAAAATTACCAAATCGCAACTTTATTTTATAAAGAAGAATTACAGGACCATTTTTGTATTCGTCACAATATTTTAAATGACGAAATTGAATTAAAGAAAAGTATGCTTCCTAACGAACAACCTAAAGCATTAATCAGAGATCCAGGTATAAAGCTAGTTCTTGAAGATGGTAAGGCAATTTGCTTTAAAAAGTATCGCTCAAAAAAAGGCGACATTAAAAGGGGATTTATTTATACTCTAAATGACTCTGCCACTTATACTATTTATAAAACTATACATGCAAAATTTTCTGAGGGTCACACTGCAACAAGTTCGATGGTAAAAGAAGTTCCTCATCGATTTTCGCATTTCACTAGTTATTATTTTACTTCTATTCCACAAGGAACCTTATATCCTTTACCGTCAAATTATAAAAAATTTCTCCAGAATTTGAAGTCGGAAATTCAGAAAAAATTAAAAGCCTACATCAAAGAAAACGGACTGAATTTTAAAGATGAAAATGAGATTAAACTAATTTTCGATTATTTGAACAGCATTTTATAAATAAAAGTCATAAAATTGAACAATCTGATAAGGGCTAATGACTTAAACTTTATGCTCATTAAGCAATTACAAATTCAATAAGAACCACGACATTTTACTTCATTCAGAAGGTAAGATTTGCAACAAAAATCATTAAAAATTACCCCCCCCAAATTATGCTGAGAAATTGAGTTTTGACTAAAGAAGAACAATCTGACCGTAATAATCAATCGAAAGATATCATTATGCCGGAACAGCCCCAAGGCTTCAGGTCAAAATGGCCCAAATTGAGTATATTGATGACTATTTATAAACATTCTAGCACTTACCTATTTTTGAAAAAATATGAACAAGAATACTGAAGTTGGCTATATATGGGAATAATAACAAATCATTGAAGACATTTTATCAAACTACAGAAAATTCTTATCGGTCAAGACAAAATATTTTTTCACAACTCCTTTGAATGAATAATTTACTATAAATAGATTTTTTAAAAAAAACTTGATCTAGATTTTCTTTAAAATTTATTCAAAACCTTATTTTTAGTAAGGTTTCAATATACCATAAATTGATTGATATAATATAATTTTGGTTAAATTATATTATCAATATGTCAAATAAATATCGAATTTCCACCTTAGTTTTTATTTTATTGGCTTTCACTTCGTATCCTCAACAGGATATTGAATTGCCGCAAGTTATCGGCCCCTCGCCTGAAATTGCCGCACTTTTTCATGCACAGGAGTTTACTGTTAATCATTCAACCGGAGTTCCTCATATTCAGATACCTCTTTTTACTGTTAAAAGTGGTGATATCTCTGTTCCCATTACTCTTAGTTATGATGCTTCGGGAAGAAAAGTTTTACAGGACAACGGTCCTATAGCTATGGATTGGGTATTAAATGTAGGAGGGGTTATTGCAAAAACGATTTACGGAAAACCAGATTCAAAGTATGGAAGAGTTCCTGTTAGCAACCGAAAGTCTTCTTATGATTTAATGAGCAGTACATCTTCAGAACGCTACAACTATCTTTCAAGCTTGTTTAAAACTTCTTATGATAATTTCCAAGGTACGTTATACGACGAACAATATGATATATACAGCTATAATTTCGCCGGATTATCAGGAAATTTTTTATTTAAAAACTCTTATCATTCTGACCCTGTTTTTCTAGATGGAGCACCTTTAAAAATGGGACAGATTTCATCTGGTTCAGGAGGTACAAATAAAATCGAAATAATTAATTCAGATGGCATTAAATATACTTTTGGCGGAAGTGGAAAGGTTGAACATTACAAAGGGAACCCATCGGCACCTGAAAGTAATTTCGTTTCATCGCTAAGATTATCTAAAATTTCATCATGGAATAATTTAGATGAAGTCACTTTTACCTACAATACTGTTTATAAAGAATTCGTGAGTAGTATAGAAGAATATACCATCGTAGATCAAAAATATAACTCTTATTTGGATGAGAGTATGTGGAATAGCCAACCTTTGTTCAGTCAGATATTTAAATATGATGTTACAAGGATCAAGGAAATTAATTTCAAACAGGGAAAATTAGTTTTTGTTCTCGATTCCAATACTGACATGATCAATGCCATCCTAATTAGAAATGACTCTGGGAATATTATTAAAACTATTGAATTCGTAAGATCCAATTTAGATTTACCTAACTATCCTGGTACGGAGTATATGAAAAAACTGGATGCTATTAAATTTAAAGATGAAACTGGTATCGTACAAGAAGAATATAAATTTGATTACTATAATTCAGAGGTAGTTAAAACATATAGAAAAGCCAATAGAGATTGGTGGGGATATAAAAACAATCAAAATCAAATTCATTTGTTACCTACCTATTCAATATATACCAAAACTAACAATATGGGAGGTAATTATGGCGATTATCGCAATTATGGATACGGCGCTAATCGTAATCCATCAGATTATGTTTTCGATGGTGTATTAAAAAGCATCTCTTATCCCACAAAGGGCAAAACAGAATTTGAATATGAAAAAAACAAATTTCTTGAAGCCGGTCAGATTAAAACGGGGCCTGGTTTACGTATAAAGAAAATGGTTAACAAAGATTATAACGATGTGGTTAAGCAAACCCAACGTTTTGAGTATAACAATGGCGAATTCACCAATTTTTATAAATACAAACCTCCCAATAGCCAACAATTTTTCCTAACAATAAATACAACAGAGAATTTATTGGAAACTGGCTATAGACTTCGGAAAATTTCTTCCGAAGATAATACTAGTATGAGTTTTGTTTCCTCAAAACCTGTGTTTTATAGTGAGGTGACTAAATATATTGAGAATACATCGGGATTAGATAATGGTAAAATTGTTTATAAGTATGACCATAAGAATTCCTCTACAGGCTCTTCTTTTCAGAGCAACTCTTTTACTAGTCCCAGCGGGAATTTGTGGACATTCAACACAGATAGCGAATTGATTCAACGCTGTATGTATAATTATAATTATTGGGATAATCCAGTACTTATTGGAGAAGCAGTTTATAAGAATGATGGATTAGACGATAATGGAAATATTCTATATAACATTGCAAAGTGGGTCAGTTATACATATGAGACTATAATTGAGGAAAGCCTCGAAGGAATGATGGTAGAGAAATTGACTAATGTATCTAGCTCTTCAGGTTATAACTATGATTATTTTGTAGAAAAATTTGCTGCTGAAAATTGGAATATTCCAATTTATTACTTCAAAGATTATATTGTTGAAGTTGGAAAAAAGCAATTAAAAACTAAATCTACAAAGCTCTATCAAGAGGGAGAGATCGTTGAGAAAACATATGAATATGAATATAATTCAAAAAATCAACTAAAACGTGAAATTGAAAGTACTTCTTCTGGAGTTATAAGTTCAAATTATTATTATCCTTATGATACCAGTTTTGGTATTAATACTAAAACTGGCATGTCAAATATGGTGACTACCAATAGAATAGCAGAGCCTATTTACGTTCGAAAATTCTCTGATCAGGATTTAATAGAGCATCAATGGAGTACTTTCGGATTATTTAACTCCAAACTCTTTAAAAGTGGGATTTTATGGAATAAAGCAGACTCTTCTTTAGATAATATGTCTGAAGTGTTAAGCTTTCATTCCTATGACAGTTACGGAAACCCTTTAGAAGTTTCAAAGGCCGATGGTCCTCATATATTTTACCTGTGGGGCTATCATGGACAATACCCTATAGCGAAGATTGAGAATACGACCAAAACAGCTTTGGAAAATGTTCTTGGCGATCTTAAGGAGGTTAATGAATCTGATTTACAGTCGATCAACA
>Ga0208014_1000126_pt1 | contig 44416 bp, 41 predicted proteins | sample 25_taG_FD_184099 | JGI IMG/M metagenome (GOLD analysis project Ga0208014, IMG submission 184099) | Marine viral communities from Cariaco Basin, Caribbean Sea - 25_WHOI_OMZ (SPAdes) (version 2) | ecosystem: Environmental > Aquatic > Marine > Oceanic | place: Caribbean Sea: Cariaco Basin...
CGAAGTCGGTGCTGCGTAATCGTTCACGCAGGCAGTGGCCGATGTTCTTCAGGACAAGATCACCGGCATCGTGGCCGAGGGTGTCGTTCACCACCTTGAAGTGGTCTATATCCATCACTACCAGAGCGAAGCCCGCGCCGCTGCGTTCGCATTCGGCAATGGTACGGTTCAGCGTACCCTGGAAATTGCTGCGGTTGGCCAAGCCTGTCAGAGCGTCGGTCTGGGCCATGTCCACCAGGCGCTGTTCAGCCTCTTCCCGGCGCACTTCGTACAAGTGGATAAACACCAGCATCAGCACGCCACACAGAACCATATTGAGCAGGTCGATCAGCACACCGGGGCTGCCCACATGGCCCAGATGGATGTAGTAGATCACTCCACCTGTCAGCATAAAGGGCACACTGAGAATCATGCCTTCACGTTTGCCGAGCAGCAGGTAGGCCATGACGGGCATCATCAGCACCCAGACAAACGCGGCGACGGACGCTTCCGGCAACAGCATGATCACCAGAAAGAAGGCGAACAGGGTGACCAGGTAGGCGTATATCCACTGCTGCAAGCAGAGTGTGGCTTTCAGCCGCCAGACGCCGAAATAAAGCACGGCGCTAGCGGCCAGCTCCGCACCACCAACCCACAGGTAACCATTCAGGATCTGGAGGCAGGCAAAAACAACCAGCGCCGAACCGGTAACAAAAAACAGGAGCCGCATCAGTGAGCGGCGATGGTTGTCACGAAGACCCGAGCGGCTCTGTTCCAGAGTGGCCCCCAGGTCAGGATGGTGAGGCGTTTTCATGCTGACTCTTCCTTGGATCAGCCCTTGAGTATAGCCCTGAAAAACTGTTTGTAAAATGTACAGCGGTCCGTCAGATATACAGGTTCTTGCGGGAGAAACGTTCCACCAACGGCTGGTAGGCCGCACCCAGTAGTCGGTTGATGGCCTCGATGCCCCAGGCGTCTGGGCCCACAAGAATACGGGATTCGTTCTTCAGGATGCCTTTGACAATCGTCTCGGCGGCCTTCTCCGGCGTGGTCATGGCCAGCTTGTCGAAGCCCTGGCGCTGGGCCGCGGCATTTTCTGATTTACCCATCCGGGCGGAGTTGGCAATGTTGGTTTTTATGCCGCCCGGGTGCACACAACTGACCGCCACCGGCTGGTTTTCCAGTTTCATTTCCTGGCGCAGGGCTTCGGTGAAACCGCGCACGGCAAATTTGGCAGCGTTGTAGGCACTTTGCTTGGGCACGCCAATCAGGCCAAACACGCTTGAGATGTTCACCACGTGGCCATCTCCGGAGGCAATGAGATGGGGTAGAAACGCACGGGTTCCGTGCGCAACGCCCCAGAAATCAATGTCCATGACCCATTTGAAGTCTTCGTCGGTCATCTCCCGCACCGAGGCAGAGAGCGCAACACCGGCGTTATTGATCACCAGGTTGACCTGGCCGAAGTCTTTCACCACTGTCTCAGCATGGGCGAAGATGGCGTCACGATCCGACACGTCCAGCCGGTAGGTCCTCACCTCAGCGCTTTCCAGCGCTTCCGCGGTTTCCGCCAGGCCTGCCTCATTGACGTCCGACAGCGCCAGCCGGCAGCCCCGGTCCGCCAGCGATTTGGCGAGCGCGCGGCCGATACCCGAACCGGCACCGGTAACAACGGCCACTTTGTTCTTCAGATTCTTCATGGTCACAGACCTCTTGTTGTAGGCTCATAGATTAAAGCAGATACTCCAACAATTGCCTGTCCGGGGATATGGCTTTAGTGAACCAGGCCACAAGGCGTTCCGGCCACCCTCTGACGCGGCACCCGGTTTCCGGTACAATCCAGTGCCGTTGATCGGTGCATGGCATCAACCCGCCCATCTCCCCCGAATCTGTGGATTTTCTGTATGGAATGGAGTCTCACGCATTTCTGGCTGATCCTGGCTCTGGCTTTAAGCCTGGCCGAGCTGGCCTCTGGCGTTCTTCTGCTCCTGGCCCTGGGTATCGCAGCAGCGCTGACCGCACTGCTGGCATTCCTGGGTCTGCCCTTCGAATGGCAGCTCGCCGGAATGGGCATTTTCTCTGGCATCCTGGTGCCGGTTGCCATTCGCTGGATCCGGCCCCGTTTCTCGCCCCGGGGCGTCGCCTACGGCACCACCGGGACCGGCGTGGAACAGGATCGCCACTACCGGACCCTGAAACGGGATTTCGACGGAGCCAGCGGTATCAAAGTGAATGGTGATTTTTACCGTTTGCGTGTCAGCGACACAGGAGCCACCGACCTCCCTGAGGGAACCGAGGTCATTTTCAGACAGTTCGACGGCACCACTGCCGTCGTTCAAACGATCACACACAAGGAGCAGTAAGCATGGAATCGTTTCTTTCACCCAGTCTGATTATCAGCCTGATTGTTGTTGTTATCGGTATTTTCATCATAGGCAAGGGCCTGGTAATTGTTCGCCAGTCCGAGGTGATGGTCATTGAGCGCCTGGGCTCGTTCAACCGGATCCTGGAGAGCGGCGTCAACATCATCATTCCTTTCATTGAGCGGCCCCGGCCCATCAGCATGCTTCGGTACGTGCGTATGGGAGAGGACTATCATCCGGTGATGAGCGATGAGGTCCGGATCGACCGGCGCGAAACCGTGATGGACTTTCCGGGCCAGCCGGTGGTGACCACTGACAACGTCACCGTGAAGATCAACGGCGCCCTGTACTATCAGATCATTGATCCTCGCCGGGCTGTTTACGAAGTGGCCAACATGAGCCAGGCGGTGGAGGTCCTCGCCAAGACCACCCTGCGATCGGTGGTGGGCAAGATGGAGCTGGACAAGCTGTTTGAGTCACGCAGTGAAGTAAACAATGCCATTCAGGCTGAAATGGAAGAGGCAGCCTCGAAGTGGGGCGTAAAGCTCACCCGGGTGGAGGTTCAGGACATCAGCATGCCGGAGGAAGTAGAAGAGGCCATGCGACTGCAGATGGCGGCAGAACGCAAACGGCGGGCAACGGTCACCGAAGCAGAAGGTGAAAAATCAGCCGCTATTGCCAAGGCCCAGGGCCAGCGCGAATCGGCAATCCTCAATGCCCAGGGCGACAAGGAATCCGCCATTCTCCGGGCCCAGGGCGAGCAGGAGTCAATCAAGCTGGTACTCAATGCCATCGGCGACTCTGAAGACAACAAACAGACCGTTATTGGATACCTGCTGGGCCAGAGCTACATCAAGGTGCTGCCCAATATGGCAAAGGACGGGGAACGGGTGTTTGTGCCCTATGAGTCGTCAGCTCTGCTGGGCTCCATGGGCATGTTTCGGGAACTGGCTGGCAGTCCGGAAGATACGGTTCGCCAACACCTCCAGCGCGACGGCCTGCGCGGTGGACTCGTCGGTTCTGCGGGTAACAGCTGACCGGCCCCGGAGCACGAAGCCTCAGCCCAGGAGGTTGTCCAGAGGTTGTTCGTAGCTGGGAGCAAATACCTTCATGAAATAGGCAACCTCTGGCAGCCCGTCCTCATCCAGCCGCTGGCGGATCTGGCGGGCAGCTGGCTCGAACTCCTTGTTGCCGGCCCGGATTTCCGCCTGGCATTTGAGCCACGCCGACAGCCTGTCGGCGGCTTTGATCAATTCCTTGTCCTCCGCTGGCAATTGCGACTCGCGAACGTAGGGCGAGAATTCCTCCCTCAGGTCTTCCGGCAGCAACGCCAGTAATTCCGCCTCCGCCTTGTGTTCAATATCCCCGAACGCCTCCCGCATGACCCGGGAGTGGTATTTTACCGGTGTCGGCATATCCCCGGTGATCACTTCCGTCGCGTCATGGTAGAGGGCCGCCGCGGCAATCCGGTCGGCGTTAACCCCACCCCCGAAATGCCGGTTGCGGATGATGGCCAGGGCATGAGCCAGGGTCGCCACCTCCCAGGAATGGGTCGCGACGTTTTCTTCAATGGCATTGCGCATCAGCCCCCAGCGCTTGATCCAGCGCAGACGGGAAACGTAGGCAAAAAAGTGGCTGGCTACTTCACCCATCATTCACATACCTGTTTTGCATAAGTTAATAATCTTTTTCTTCAGGCCCCAGATCGACGATGCTATTCTGAATGGACATTCAATTGTTACATAACCGGGGAGCCGTGTGTCTGCTCAATCGCACTTCAGGAACTTTCTGACTGTCCTTGCCGTTGCGGTTATGCTGGCTGCGGCCCCGGTTTCCGCAACCGAAACCGAGATCAGAGTTGGCGCCTATAACTTCCCACCCATTGCCGGAGTCGATGCTGGAGGCAAGCCTTCCGGCCTTCTCGGGGATCTCTTAAGCAAGCTCGATCGGATCCACGAGGATGTCTCCTTCAGGGTTGTCCACACCTCGCCCAAACGCCGTTACCTGGATTTCGACGCCGGCCTCTACGACGTCATCTTCTTTGAAAGCCCAAAGTGGGGCTGGCAGGACAAAGCAGTGAGCATCAGCCGTCCGATTCTGGCAGACGAGGAGCTTTACGTCGCCCTCAAGAAACCCGGAAGGGATCTCTCCTTTTTTGACAACCTCAGCGAACGCTCCATCGTGGCCATCGCCGGATACCATTACGGCTTTGCCGGTTATGAGACTGACCGTTCTGTGCTGGAACAAAAATTCGATATCGAGTTCTCCGACAGCCACAGCCGCAACCTCAATCTTATCAAGGCTGACCGACCCTCGGTTGCCGAAGTGGCCATCGTCAGCTACTCCTACCTGCAGATGCACCTTGCCAGGCACCCAGAGGATTGGGACAAACTATTGATTTCCGACCGACCGGACCAGCGTTACCAGCTCAGCATCATCACACGCCAGAACGACGCTGTCAGCGCAGACTACATGATTCAGTTACTGGCCCCGCTGGTCGAGAACGGTCAATACCGGCGTCTTGTCGAGAAATGGGGCCTGCAGTTGCCGAAAGGCTTTCTGACCGGCTTCGAGGCGCCCTGACGTCAGCGAACATTGAGGTTGAACGCAACGATCACGTTGCCTTCGCTACCCACATCGGCGTTGCGGGCCGGGTCCAGCAGGAACAACTGGTCAGCCGGAACTCCGTGGGTTTCCTGCAGGATATTGCGCAAGGCCACTCCTCGAGAGGAGGCCAGATTGCTCAGTGCCTCCGGCGCCAGTGAGCGCTCACCGGCCAGGTAGGCCTCACGGGCCTGCTGCCATGCCTCCTCGGACAGCTCACCACCGGCGGTCAGCTCGTCCCGCAACAGGGCAAGACCGTCGGCCTGGGGCGCAACACTGCCCCGAATGTTCAGAAGCAGGTCTGGCCGCTCCAGCAGGGCATCGGCCAGCGCCGCCAGCTTTTCCGCTTCACCCTCGGCCAACCGAAGGCTGCCGGGAACGAATTTCACCTTGCCAAGTTCTTCGCCACTGAATCCGGCTAACTCGGCAATGGAGCCCAGCATACTGAAGGGCGAAACCGCGGCTTTGGCCAAGAGGTTGACGAATGCCCGCATCACCACCTGGCCGATGCTGAAGTCCGGGTTGGAAAGATCGCCGCTGACCGGCAGGTTCACCTCAATAACGCCGTTCCGGTTCCGCAGCAGAGCCAGACCCAGCTTGACGGGCGCATCGACGGCCTGCTCGCTGGCCACCGCCGCACCAAGTTCAAGCTGGTCCATCAACACCTCGTTGGAGGCATCAATCCGGGTACCAGAAATTTCGTAGTCCATATCCAAGTTCAGTTTTCCACTGTCCACCCGGTAACCCAGATAGCGAGCGAAATAAGGAGAAAGTTCCGGTAGTGACAGATTCTGCATTATCAGCTGGAGATCACTGACGTCCTTGGTACCGAGGGTGCCGATGGTGCCTTCAAAATCCAGCTCCCCGACACCGCCGACGCGGCCCCGAATCGAGGCCTTGCCCTCCTGTGGTGAAATATTACTTAGGCCGGTGACGCTGCCATTGAGCTTATCAACCGAGGTGGTGAACGCCGGCTCCAGTGTACGGTCCGTATAAGCCAGCTCACCCTGCTCGAGAATCAGCTGGTCGATCCTGAAAATAAACTCCGGCTCGGCATTGCCATCCTGCTGCTGTTCTGAAGCCGCCTCTCCCTGACCATCAGAGCCCGAGGATCTGACAATCTGTTGAAGATTGTGAACGCCTTGATCATTGCGCACGATGTTGACCATTGGCTGTGCCAGGGTCACCGTGCCGATTTCCAGGCGGGCCGGGTACACGTTGTATTCGATGGGTGCCAGCCGCAGCGTCTGCCAGGAAACCATGTCATCGGACCGTCCAGGCAAGCGAAGGCCAAGTTCGGCCACCTCCGCAGTGCCGCTGAAGGTGCCGGTAAGCGGCTCTTGCTGACCATCCAGGTCAAGATTTCCATCCACGCCCAGAACGCCATCGGCGATGGCCAGGTTCGCCACCTCCCGAAGGTAGGGTTCGAAGGCGGCCAGCTCGACCCCTGAACCGGAAATGGCGGCCTCCAGGGTGAAGGGCGAAGGGGTGACCTGGCCGGTCATGGACAGCTGGCCACCACTGGCCAGGGTACCCTGGATGTCGTAACTCACCGGCTCCGCTAACTGGTGGCTGATCCTGCCGGTGGTCAGAGACAGCTGCTCAAGGGCAATCTCGGCTGCCGGCTCCGGCTGATTGTCCTGCCACCGCACCCGTCCTCCAGACAGATTCACACCCGCCACAGACCAGCGAAAGGGTTGCCCTGAATCCGGTTCGGCACCGCCGTTCTGCGGCTTTTCCTCTTTGTCCCCGCTAGCCAAAGGCGCCAGCCAGTCAATCTGGCCGCTCTCACTCCGGGTTATCGCCAGATCCAGGTTTTCCATGGCCACCTGGCCGACGTCGATTTCCCGGGCGTTCAGATCGAACCCGATGGTATCGACTGACAGGGTGCCATTACTCAACCGGACCTGCTCGCTCTCCTGGTTCAGGGCGACGGCGAGGTCCTTTAGCGTCAGCTGCCCCTCGCTGGTGGTCAGGTAAAAGACCTCTCCGGCCTGCAGTTCATAATCGGAGCTGAGGCTTACGCTTCCGCCCCGCAGGTCGTAGGGCAAATAAGGGCCAAGGAAATGCGCGAGAATTTCGTGGCGCACCGACGAAAGCTTCAGCGAACCGTTGGAATAGAGCGGCGAAATACTGAGATCCCCCTGCCATTCTATGGTCTGGCTGCCCAGGGCGGCATTAAGCGCATAATCACTGCTCTGGCCTTCACGGCGCCAGGTGGCGAGGTCACTCAGGGTAAGGTCCAGAGGGGTAATACGGAACTCTGCCATTTCGTTGCCGGTGAAATCGCGGAACAGCAATTCGCCGCCGTTCAACACAATCTTGCCAAAATAGAGCCGGGGAAGCCCGGCATTCTCCTCATTGGCCGCGGGCTCGTTCGCCGGGGCTGCCGGAGAATTGGCGTTTTGCCAGTCCCGGGCAAAATTGATGGCGTAATTTTCCAGCAGATCGAGCCGGATGAAGGGGTCGTCCAACTGAATCAACTCAAAACCGGCGATTCCGCGCATCAGCTGGAAGACGTTCATATTAACCAGCAGCCGGTCGAAGGCCACCACCGGCTTGCCGTCGCTATCCATAGCCGAAAGCCCACGCGCTTCGACACTCAGGGTGTAGGGGTTGGTGCTGATGTCGGTTATGTCCGCCTGCCACCCCATCCGCTGGTCCAGCTGTTCCGGTATCGCACGCTCCAGCCACCAGGGCAGCAGCAGAAAACCTGCAAGGGTATACAGAATCAGGAGGACCAGGAATCCGACCAACAGATTCCTGGGCATACGACTGCGGTTACGGCTCTGAGCCACGGACATCTCCTTATAAACGGCGGAATCCCGGGGCAATCTTGCCCACATGCCTGTTCACAAGGATAGTCGGCCTGGGGCTGTTTTGTCAGCTGCTGAGGTTCCGGCCGGGCAAAACCGGCCAGGGGCGCTGACAGGCGGGCCTGAACCCGATATGCTCCGCAGTCGTATTTATTCCGTGTCATTGATGCACGTGCAGAGGATAGTTTATGGATATTGGCGATATGCGTCGTGAATTCGAGAGTGAGGGTCTCGATCGCGATGCACTGGACGACAACCCGTTCAGGCAGTTCCAGGTCTGGTTTGACGATGCCCGGGAAGCCGGCATTCTGGAGCCCAACGCCATGTCACTGGCCACAGCCGGGCACGACGGCATGCCGGATCTCCGCACCGTACTGCTGAAGTATTTCGACGAGCACGGCTTTGTTTTCTATACCAACTACGGCAGCCGAAAGGCGCGGGAGATGGCCGAAAACCCCCAGGCAGCGCTGCTGTTTCCCTGGATCGGCCTGAACCGCCAGGTGCGGATTCAGGGCGCGGTGGAAAAAGTCAGCAAGGCGGAATCATTGCGCTATTTCGCATCCCGGCCGAGAGGCAGCCAGATTGGTGCCTGGGTGTCCGAGCAGAGCAAGGCCATCACGTCCAGGGGACTGCTGGAACAGAAGGTGGCAGAGATCAAGCGCAAGTTCAGCGATGGTGACATCCCTTTGCCCAGTTTCTGGGGGGGCTATCGCATCGTTCCCGAACGTATCGAGTTCTGGCAGGGCAGACCCAGCCGGCTTCACGACCGCTTTGAATATGTGAGGGAAGGCGATGGCTGGCACATCCAACGGCTCCAGCCCTGATACCCGGCCAGCCATCTGGCTGTGCCACCAAACCGAGGGGCCCGAAATCGCCCACCCGGACTGGCTGACGGACTATGAACACCAGACAGCCAGCAAGTTCAGCGGGCCCCGTGAACGGGAATATCTGGCCAGCCGCTGGTTGATTCGTCAGGCCATCGGCAAGTCTGCCGGGCAGCCGCCCTATCAGTGCTCTCCGGTGCCGGGGCGTCCCAATGCCTCCGCCAGCCCCGAAGGTTGGCGCTTGTCACTGAGTCACAGTCATGGCCTGTCTGCCTGCGCCACCAGCGCCGACTCGCCGATTGGCCTGGATCTCGAGCCCTGCCAGCGCCATCCACAGTGGCAGAAAGTGGTCAGGCGCTGGTTCTCACCGGTCGAGCAGGAATGGCTGTTCCGGGAGGACGACGCCAATACCTTTCTGAAAGTCTGGACCCTGAAAGAGGCCTGGCTGAAAGCCACCGGTCGTGGTATTGCCGGTAACCTGCAGACCCTGGAAGTCCGCAAGAACTTTGAAATCTACGGGGACCAGCCCGAAGAGGACTGGCAGGCTGCCTGCTGCTACATTGAAGGCTATCTGGTAACCGTGGTGTACCGGGGAAGTCGGCCGCTTTGGCCAGACATCACGCTGCTTGAACCGCCACCACAGGATTTTTCCCTGGTGGATGCCGAGCCCATGGAGGCGTCCTGGGAGCCGTTGTTCCAGCGCACCATCCGCCGTAAACGCCCGTAATTCGAACCGGACAAAGGCAGAGGTCAAACTATGGATAACCCGGAACGCTGCCCCTGGTGCGGCGACGATCCGCTTTACGTGCACTATCACGACACCGTCTGGGGTCGCCCCGAATACGACGACCTGGCGTTGTTCGAAAAACTCTGCCTGGATGGCCAGCAAGCGGGGCTGAGCTGGATCACCATCCTTCGGAAACAGGAAAATTATCGGGCAGCCTACGATCACTTCGATCCGGAAAAGATTGTTCACTACGATCAGGCCCGCGTTGAGGCGCTTCTCAGCAACCCGGGCATTATCCGCAACCGTCTGAAAGTCCAGTCCATCATCAAGAATGCCCGGGGCTATCTGGATTTGCAGGACAAAGGCATCGGGTTCAGCGACTTTCTCTGGTCGTTTGTCGAGAATCAGCCCGTTCAGAACCGTTGGCGCTCATTTTCCGAGGTTCCCACGGCGACACCGGAATCCGAGGCCATGTCCAAGGCCCTGAAGCGCTCGGGGTTTACCTTTGTCGGCCCCACCATCGTCTACGCTTTTATGCAGGCAACCGGAATGGTGAACGATCATCTGGTGCAGTGCCCGCAGCACCACGAGTGCTATTTACTGGGTCAATGATCTCAATAGACTGAAAGGTCGTAAGTTCTGGAGTGTTTTAACCCGGAGCTTCACCGTGAGAATCACCCTCGACGAACTCAGACACAAGCAGAATCCTGTTATCGATCTGCTTGAAATTCTGTCGCTTGAAGGCCAGCACTACATGGCCCGCCTGAGCTTGGACATCGAGCCATTGCGCATCCGGGTTCAGAGGCAGAAAACGTGATTGCAGTAGCAAGACTTGCCATTCTCGTTGGCATAGCCGGTCTGGTCCCGTTCCTGGGATTGATCGCCGGGCTCTTTTTCATGCCGCAACACAGTGTCGCGCTGATCAGTTATTTCTACCTCTACAGCGCCGGTATCCTCGCGTTCATGGCGGGCGTGTACTGGCCCATTGCCATGCAGCTTGATAATTGCTGCTACCCGGTGTCCCCTCTGGTCACCATGCTGCTGAGTCAGGTGTTCTTTATCGCGGCGGGCATTGGCCTGTTGCTCCCCACCTCCGGACAGATCCTTCTCTACACCGTGGCTTATCTGGCACTTTACCTGGTGGACGCCCGATGGATGCGGGTTTACTGGCCAGCCTGGTATTTGCGGCTTCGGCTGCTGCTCACCTCGGTGGTGGTGGTGTGTCAGCTGTCGGTGGCGGCCTGGTTCTTCCTTCTCCCGGCCCATTGAGCGGACAACCGGCTCTCTGAACGCAGGAGCCTGATTCCCGATCAGGCTCCGAAGGCTTCCTCCGAATTCTCGAACCGGTTCTGCAACTTGCGCAGCGCTGTCTTCTCAATCTGCCTGACCCGCTCCCGGCTGATGCCCAGATCGTCGGAAATAACCTGCAGGGTTTCCGGCTCGGGAAGACCCAGACCATAGCGCCGCGACAGAATGTCCTTCTCACGATCTGTCAGCTCACCGAGCATGGAGGCCAGGGTCCGGCGACGGTCCCGGTCGAACATCGGGTGGTCCGGCTCCATCTGATCTCCCGCACCAAGGCTATCCCCCAGCGTGACTGAGCCGTCTTCCACCAGGGGCACATCCGTGGACAGTTCCCGGGCGGCCAGGGCCCTCAACTCACCGATCCTGGACGGACTGGCCTCCATCTCGCGCGCCAACTCTGACTGCGAAGGGGTCCGGCCCAGGTTCTGGTGCATCTTCAGGGATACCTTGTGCAGCTGGCGGATTTCGTCCACCACGTTCTCCGGTGTGTGCACCAGACGCGTGCCACGCTGTAGGCAGCGTTTCACTTCCTCGCTGATCCACCAGTAGGCGTAGGTCGAAAACCGAAAACCCTTGGTGGGATCAAAACGCTCCACCGCCTTGATCAGGCCAACGTTGGCGTCCTGAATCAGATCCGACATGGGAATCCCGTGCTGCCCGTAACGACGGGCAATGTGAACAGCCAGGCGCAGATTGCTCTGGATCAGCTTGCGACGACAGGCGGTCGCCAGATGGAAGGCCCGGCGACATCGGGAGGAAAAGGCGCAGGCATCGCCAAGGCTGCCGATCACTGCCCGGAACGTCGGTGGAGTGTCCTCCGGCAGAGCCAGTTCGGTACGGATGATGCGGTAGCAAAGCGTCAGTTTACGGGAGAGGCGGCGTTCGGCCTCCTCTGTCAGCAGTTCATACCGGGACGCATCCCTGAAGTACAGCCCGACCAGGGAATCCCTTTCACCATCGTGGGGCGTTGTCGGAGACGGTCCCAGTCTGTCGGTCTTATGCATGACTAGGGTACCGGTGAAAAATTTACCCTAGGGGATACGACATGCTGATGCTGATGGATTTACCGGGGGAGGGTAAGTAAAAGCCCACAGGTGGAGCGACCGCTCCACCTGTGGGGTTTGCTTCGAGTCTATCGCCTCGCCGCTCAGGCAGCGACAATGGCGTACTCGTGGTTGTGGGGTTCAATCAGAACACCGTGCAAGGCCACGATGGCCTTCTCGTAGTCGTCCTCATCCACCACAAACTGGATATCCACCTGGCGCATGCACTGGTGCAGGGCCAGAATGCTGATTTCCTCATCCGCCAGCGATTTTACAGAGCGGGCCAGAATGCCCGGCACTTTCATATCGCTGCCGATGGCGGAAACCACAGCCACCTTGCGGGTGTTAATTTCGGCGTTGGGGAACTCTTCCTTCAATGCCTTGACCACCCGTTTGACGTGTTTCAGGGTGCTGCCCACATAATGGGTAATGGTGTTGGCGTTGGTGTCCTTGGACATGAAGCGCACTTTGAACCGGCTTAGCACGTCCAGAATACGACGGTCTGAACCCGGCTCGCCCTGCATGTCCTGATCAAACACTTCAATGGCAAAGACGCCCTTGGCACCGGCAATGATCTCCACCTGCGGCTTCTCACTGACATAGTCGCCAGTAATCAGAGTGCCGGTGTGCTCCGGCTCGAAGGTGTTCATCACCCGCAAGGGGATTTCGTTCTGACGCATCCCCTTGCCGGCACGGGGGTGGATCGCCTCCATGCCGAGGTTAGCCAGCTGATCCGCCACGTCGTAGTTGGTGCGGCCCAGCGGTACCACCTTGTCGGCACCCACGATGTTGGGATCAGCAGAACTCAGGTGATATTCCTTGTGGATAATCGCCTCCCGGGCCTCGGTGATCACCGCCACCCGGCTGAAGGTCATCTCGCTGTAGCCCCGGTCGAAGGTCCGCATCAGACCTTCCTTGCACTGGGCATAACCGGTCACAATCGGCAGCTCGCGGCTGAGATCCACGGCATCGAAGGCCTGCTTGAGCTTTTCGTCCAGCGGCAGCAGCTCGTTATCGCGCCAGCCGGTCAGATCAACGAATCGGGCATTGATGCCTTCCTGCTGAAGCTTCAGGGCGGTGTTGAAGGCACTGTGAGCCTCGCCGATGCCAGCCAGCATTTCCCGTACCGTCAGCAAATGCTCTTCCAGCTGGAACTGGCCGTACGAACACAGACGCTGAAGGTCGATCAGGCAGCCCCGCACGCCCTCAACGCGATCGGTGATGAACTGGTCCGCCTGCTGCTTGAGCATCGGGTCCTCGAACAGCTCACCGTTGATGTCGGTCAGGAACTTGACCAGCTTGGTGAGGTCATCGCCCCAGGCCCAGTCCGACTCGGCATCGGCAAACAGGGCGTAGACGCCCGGCTCGCCTGTCTTTTTGTGTTCCAACAGTTCGTTGGTCACACCAGCATAGGCAGACACCACAAAAATACGCTGGTACAGGTCGTCCTTGCTGCGATTTCCGATAATGATGTTATCGCGGACGGCCTCATAGTTACTCATCGACGTACCGCCGATTTTTTCAACGGTATGTTGTTGACTGGTCATAGTTTTGCCTTCGCTATCCTGCAGCATGAATGTCCGGAGGTGCGGGCGCCTTACGACGCCTCGCTGAGCCCTTCCTGCATGATTTCGTCCACACTTTGCGCCAGCAGGGCAGCCCCTTTCTTCAGGTCTTCCTCACTGGTCGTCAGCGGCATCAGGCACTTGATGACTTCATCATTCGGACCACTGGTCTCGATGATCAGGCCATGCTCGAAAGCACGCTTGGTAATCGGGCCTGTCACATCTGCGTGGGTTGCCTCAATACCACGCATCAAACCGCGTCCCTTCATTTTGAACTGACCAGGGTACTTGTCGCAAATCGCCTGCAGGGCATCGCCCAGCACCTTGGTCTTGGCCTTCACCTCATTGGCGAAGGCATCGTCTTTCCAGTAGGTTTCCACAGCGGTGCGTGCGGTAATGAATGCCATGTTGTTACCGCGGAAGGTACCGTTGTGCTCGCCCGGATCCCACACGTCCAGCTCCGGCTTGAACAGCACCAGGGCCATCGGCAGACCATAGCCACTGAGGGACTTGGATACGGTCACGATGTCCGGCTTGATGCCGGCAAACTCGAAGCTGAAGAACTCGCCAGTGCGACCATTGCCCGCCTGGATATCATCCAGGATCAGCAGAATGTCGTGCTTCTGGCACAGCTCCGAAAGCCCCTTGAGCCATTCCGCGCGACAGGCGTTCAGACCACCTTCGCCCTGAACCGCCTCCACGATCACCGCCGCCGGCAATTCGAAACCGGAGGAGCCGTCGCTGAGCAGTTTGTCCATGATCGCCAGGGTGTCGACATCGTCACCCAGGTAACCGTCGTAGAACATGAAGTCGACATTGCCCAGCGGGGTGCCAACACCGCCCCGGTGGTGTTTGTTACCGGTGGCGGCAACAGCGCCCATGGTGACGCCGTGGAATCCGTTGGTGAAGGAAATAATACCGTTGCGCCCTTTGACCTTACGGGCCAGCTTCAGGGCCGCTTCCACGCAGTTGGTGCCGGTGGGGCCGGTAAACTGCATTTTGTAGTTCAGACCGCGAGGATCCAGGATGTGCGTCTTGTAGGCCTCCATGAAGTCATGCTTGGCCGTGGTGAACATGTCCAGACCCTGGCTTACACCGTCTGCCTCGATGTACTCGAGCAGCGCTTTCTTCAGGGTATCGTTGTTGTGGCCGTAGTTCAGGGAACCGGCACCGGCCAGAAAGTCGAGATATTCCTTGCCATCCTCGGTATACAAATGGGCATTCTTGGCGCGGTTGAAGATAACCGGAAACGCACGGCTGTATACACGAACTTCGGATTCGGTCGACTTGAAAATTTCCATGGTCTTGCCTCTTAGCATGTAAGGTTCGAGGTAGATGCGCGGGGGCTCATCGGTTAAACAGGTATCGGTCGCGACGAGCCCGCCGTGCGTTGGTTAAAGCCTTGTGACAGACCTACCTCAGTGGTCTGCCGGCTAGTCCAATACACAGTCTTTCAATCAGTCAGGGCCGGCGTGCGCCGGCGCTGAACTCGGGCTCTCAGACAGGCTTCGTAAAGGGACCTATGCGCAGCAGGAATTCGGAATCGTGCTTGCCGCCAAAGTGAGTCTCTTTCTCGAAGTGCTCGTGGTAGGTGAGCTCGGCTCCCATGTCACGGGCGAATGAACGGAACAACGCCCAGGAGGCCTCATTGTCTGCGGTAATGGTCGTCTCCATGTGCGTTACGGCCTTGCACACATCACGGCCGACGATTTCTTTAAGCATCCGCTTGGCGAGGCCCTGTCCACGACCTTTCTCGTGGACTGCCACCTGCCAGACAAACACGGTATCGGGCTGTTGGGGAGGGATGTATCCGGAGACAAAGCCGACCAGATCGCCTTCCTTCTCCGCGGCCACGCCGGTTTCGGCAAAGTGGCTGCACTGCAACAGGTTGCAGTAAATCGAGTTCGGGTCCAGTGGTGGGCATTCGTCCACCAGCTGATTGAGTCTGAAGCCATCATCTTTCACCGGTACACGAAGCTTGATGGCGTTGGTATTCGATCCTTCTGTTGTCATAGCGTGATCAATTCGTGTCAAAAAGTTAGTGGTGAATTATATAGACCACAAAATATAATTCAAGTCGGGCCTTAAGAGCGCCCCGCGAAGAGCACCCGCTCCTTTCCTCAGGATAGAAGGATAGACGTTATTGAATCATTCGCCAGTGACAAATTAGTTAAAAATTGGAAGAAAAAACCACATCCTCCGGGGTCAGTGAGGCGCCCCGGAGAATCCGGTTGCGATAGGAGATTGACGCCGCCGAACCGGCCGGCCAGAGCCGGTCAAATTCTGGCAACCACGACGCCAGAGAGTAGTTTACTGGCAGCAGGGACACATGCAGGCCATGGCGCTCTATGCCTGTAACCGGCTCAGCGACGGGACTCGAAAGACCGATCCGGGTAAGGAGCCCCCGGGGATCCGATTTCAGGTTTCCCATGCCCGCAGACCCATTGTTAACCACCACACGACTGTGGCCATCCACCAGTCCGGACCAGAGCACCGGCAGGCAGGTGTGGGTTGAGGCGATCACATCGGCCCCGGAGGCCCGAAACCATTCCGACAGCTTGTGATCATTGCCGGCATTAAACGCTTCGTGGGCCAGCCCCCAGCCCGCCAGGGACTCCAGATCCCCATGCACCACCAGAATCTTTAGGCCTCCAAACATCAGGCATCGATACTTTGGCAAAAGGGACAAACGCTTCTGGATATCCGGGTGCTCCCCGGCAAGGCCCTGCAGCCGCTCCATGATGAGATTGGAGCGCTCTACCACGTCCTGGTCCACAAAATCCGGATAGGCGCAGCCACAACCGGCACCTGGACTGGGATTAGCCAACTCAAAATCCACATTACCCAGACTGACGGTGTGATCGAGCACCCGATTGTTGATATTCCGGAACAGGCTGTCGCTGGCGTTAAACCAGTTGAAGTCGCCGTTGAACACCAGCCTTACCCGGTGCCCCTGTCGCTCTTCCGCCAGCGCCATCTGCTCGATCTCATCCAGCGCCCAGGGGTTTCCGTACAACCCGCCAATGATATAGAGCACGTCCTCTGAGACCTGGCGGGGCTCTCCACACAACGCTGAAGGAGAATATCGATACGCCAGCGGACAACTCCGGCCTTCTGTCATGTCACACCTCAGGCTTCGCCGGCTGCCAGTGAGCGCCCGGCCAGTCGACGGAGCAGCAAAGGCGCAAAGAATCCGCCGGTACAGATCAGAAATCCATAAGCATTCACACCCAGCAGCATGGCGTATTTGCCCTCACCAATAGCCCAGCTTGCCGGTATCAGGCCCACCGCCAGAAGCACCCCCAGACCCAGACCGGTCCAGAAACTGAGATGAAAACTCCAGGGTGACCAACGGGTAAAGCCGTAGAACAGGAACACAGGCGCCAGCCCCATTACCATGGTGCCGGAAATGGTAGTGGCCTTGAGGATATCGGTGCCGGCAAACATCGGCAGGTTGCTCGCAAAGGCGAAGATAATCATCACCACCGCGCCCACGCGAATGCTGGGAAGGCGATCCTGAGACCGTCGCGCAAGCCGCGGCAGATCAACCGCCAGGGATTTCGCCAGCGAAGTGAAGGTCGAATCCAGGGTCGAGCCCGCCGATGTCATCATCACCACACTCATAAAGAACAACGCCGCCAGCCCCAGTGACTGCCCAACCGCCGCCGGTGCGTTGCCCATGGCCTCGATCCCATTAAGCCGGGCATGAACACCCACCAGACTGAAGATAAACACCGCCACAAAGCCCAACAGCCCGGCGACCACGAAGCTTTTGAGCATGGTCTTTTCCTTGTTCACAAAACCCCGATCGGTCAGCACCGGGTCGTGGAACGGGTAGCTGAACAGCTGCAGCAGCGCCACCAGCAGAAGATCAAAGCCGGCATTAAGACGGAACTCGCCGTTGGTGAGCAGGGCGCTGGTGTCGTTGGCGGGAATGATCAGAAACAACACCGCCCCGACAAAGAACACAAACACAAAGGCCTGAATTACATCGGTGAAAATCGACGAGCGCAGCCCGCCTTTCAAGCTGTAGGCCAACGTGAACACCGTAAACAGCATCGCCGCCGCGTAATACTCCCACTCACCGGGCAGCCCGAAATAACCGCCAACCACCGCAGTGTTGCTCCAGACCTCGTTATAAAGCCGGATAAGAATCGCCGCCGCAAACGCCAGACTGGCCAACCTGCCAAACCGGGAGGTCAGAAAATCCTGGAGACTCCGCGCCCCGGTCTGCGTCCGGATCAGGTAGATCACGTACCCCGCCACCGGAATCGACAGCCAGTAACTGGCATAAGCAAGACCTCCCACCACGCCATAAGCCGCCCCCAGGTTCGCCGCATTAGTCACCGACTTGGCAAAGATCCAGCTGATAAAAATACTCGCCGTCAGCGACCACTGCCCCACCGGGTTGCCCTGATCATCGGCGCCTTTATAGAAGGAGTTCGCGTTCTTGCTCCTGGGCGACAGCCAGTACATCACCACGCCGTAGATCAGCAGAAATCCCCAGAACAGGGAGGCCTCTGTGAAGTTCATGTTCTCATACCTTGTTCTTTGTGCTTTGTTCCGGGGCTTTTCCCGAGGTTTCTGATTTGGTGCTTTTCGGGGCAGGCCGGTAGGGCGTTCAAAAAAACGCCCGTAAACCCATCCATGGGGGGCTTGGTCGCGCCGTCCATGGCGCTCCACATTTTTTGAACGCCCTACCGGCCTGCCCCTTGTTCAACTTCCGTTCTGGTTTCCCCGGCAACCGAGATAGCAATCAAACCATCCTGAGGGTCAGGTTCGTCACTTTCCTGTTTCTTTATTTCCTTCCCACTCAGTAACCGAATAGCAGAGCCCTATCCGCGGTCTGGGGGGTGAGATTATTTACCCGCCAGGAAAAAGATGTCTGAGCGAAGCGAGTTGTTTTTCCCAAGGGAAAATAATCTCACCTCCCAGGCCGCCAATGACCAGCTACCAGTCCTGAAGAATCCAGGGCCAAACCTCAAGCAGGCGCCGAACAACTGGCCCCAAAGCGGTAACAGGAAAAACACCGGTGATGCCGCAACATAATGCGCTCATCCATACTCTCAGCCAGCGTACCCCCGAGGTCATACTGAGGATCATCATCCACCAGCGTGCAGGCATACACCCGAACCTGATCGCCCTTCTTTACGAGCATCCGCGTATAGGTGCACATGAAGTGGGAGCGAGCCTCTTTGGTTGGATACTTCTCCATGCAGGTCTCGGTAATCTCCGGGCTGCCGTCTTCCGACCCGGGTGTACCCAGATCCGGGAACGCAGTAAACGCCAGATTCTCCGGAATCTTCCATTCCCGGAAGATAGCGCGGAAGGCCGCTTCGACATCCGCCGGAATTTCCTCCGGATCTGTCTGGCGGGCAATGGACACCTTGAAGCCCTGCTCGATCAGCCAGCGAATACCCTCCAGCGCCTGTTCAAAGCTGCCATCACCGCGGTCCTTGTCGTGCCGGGCACGGTCGGGGAAATCCAGGCTGACCCGGAAGTGGATCGGGTAGGGGTTGTCCAGCAATGGCAGCACCTGGTGCCGGCGCTTGAGCAGCGGCTCGGTGGCATTGGTGAGCACGAAACAGGGCCGGTGCTGGCTGGCGTAATCCAGGATGTTGACGAAATCCCGGATCACGAAAGGCTCACCGCCGGTGAAGGAAAACTGCTCGACCCCCATGCCGATGGCTTCGTGGATAAACGGCTTTACATCGCTGAGCTTCATGCCCGGAATACGGCCATCGCCGGGATGGGAACCCTCCAGGCAGAAGGGACAAGCCAGGTTGCAGGCGGTGCCGGTGTGAATCCACAGTTCTTTGAGCTTGTCCGCATCGATAAACCCCCGGGGGTCTCCGTTGCGGGTATGGGTCCAGCTATCGCGGGCCCGGGGTTCCAGGACTTCCACGGCCGGAATTCGGGTACTGCGGGCCGGTCTGGTTTCAGTCAGGGGCATAGATGCTCCTTGGTGTATTCGTGTTTTTCCCACGGCGCCAGCCATGGAGCTTTTCAAGCAACTTGAGAATGCCTTCGGGCGCATGGGCGCGTTTCCATTCTCCGGCGGCATATTTGGCCGATTCGTTCCAGGTCGGATACGGGTGAATGGTACCCAGGATCTTGTTCAGGCCGAGGCCATGCTTCATTGCCAGGGTAAACTCGGCAAGGATTTCCCCGGCATGGCTGCCAACCACAACGGCGCCCAGAATCTTGTCCTTGCCCGGCGGAGTCAGCACCTTGATAAAGCCATGATCCTCACTCTCGGCAATGGCCCGGTCCAGGTCGTCCAGCCCGTAACGGGTGACCTCATAGGCCACGCCCTGGGCCTTGGCTTCGGCTTCACTGAGCCCCACTCGCGCCACTTCCGGCGAGGTAAAAGTGACCCAGGGCATTACCCGGTAGTCCACCTTGAAGCGCTTGAACTGCCCGAACAGACCGTTTACCGCTGCATACCAGGCCTGGTGCGACGCGGCATGGGTGAACTGGTAGGGGCCAGCCACATCGCCGCAGGCAAATACGTTCGGGTAACGAACGCTCATATCCTCTTCTACCGGCACGGTTCCGTTCGGCAGGGTATCCACACCAATACGCTCCAGGTTCAGGCCGGCGGTGTTGGCCGCACGGCCCACCGCCACGAGCACCTGATCGAAAGGAATACGTACCCGCTCACCTTCATGCTCGCAGTAAGCAACCTTCTCTCCTTCTTCCATACGAAACTCGACCGCAGAATGTTTCAAGCGAACATCCACACCGTCCGCCTGGAACTGCTTTAGCACCAGCTCGGAGACATCCACATCCTCTTTCGCCAGCAGGCGCTCGCCCATTTCCACCTGGGTCACCTTGCTGCCCAGCCGCGCAAAGGCATGAGCCAGTTCGGAGCCAATAGGGCCACCGCCCAGCACCAACAAACGCTCGGGCTGCTCTTCCAGCTCCCACAGGTTATCGGACGTCAGCGGCGCCATGTCTTTCAGGCCGGGAATCGGAGGTACCGCCGGTTTGCCGCCGGTGGCAACGACAATACTGCGGGCGGTCAGACGCTCAGTGCGGCCGTCATTGTGTCTGACTTCAAGCTCCCAGGGCGAAACAAAGCTGGCTTCGCCGGCAATGCAGTCCACACCCAGCTTGCGGTAACGCTCCGGTGAATCGTGGGGCTCCACTTTCGCAATAATATCCTTGACCCGGTTCATGATGTTCTTGAACGAGCCCTTAACCGGCACCGATTCCAGCCCGTAACGGTTGGCATGGCGCAGGGTATCCGCCGCCTTGGCGCTGCGAATCAGGGCCTTGGAGGGCACACAGCCAGTATTCAGGCAATCGCCACCCATCTTGTGCTTCTCAATCAGAGCCACCTTGGCTTTCACGGCTGCGGCAATGTAGGCGGACACCAGACCGGCAGAGCCGCCTCCGATAACCAGCAGGTTGTAGTCGAAATGCTCAGGCTTCTGCCAGCCTGCATACACTTTGCGGCGGCGAATAAAGCCCACCACAAACTTGGCAATAAGGGGGAACAGACCCAGCAGGGCAAAGGACAGCAGCAGATCGGCCGAGACAATGTCGCCGGTGGACTGGATCTGGCCCAGCTGGGTACCGGCGTTCACATAGACAAAGGTGCCGGGCAACATGGCAATCCAGCTCACCAGCGCGTAGGTGCGCAGCTTCATGGCCGTGAGGCCCATGGCCAGGTTGATCAGGAAGAAGGGGAACACCGGCACCAGACGCAGGGTGGCCAGATAAAAAGCACCGTCCTTTTCAATACCGCGATCCATTTTTGCCACGGTCTCCTTATAGCGCCGGCGCAGGGTGTCCCGCATCAGGAAGCGGGCCACGAGGAATGCCAGGGATGCGCCGATGGTTGAGGCAATGGAGACCGCTGCCAAACCATAAAGATTGCCGAAAAAGGCACCACCGGCCAAGGTCATAATGGTAGCGCCTGGCAGCGAAAGCGCGGTTACCACGATATAAACAGCGACGAAACCCAACACCGCAACCAACAGATTCTGGTCGATCCAGTCACCCAGAGACTGCTGGTTTTCCTTCAGGTTCTCTAGACTCAGAAGCTCGCTACCGCCACTGACGATAAACCCGGCGACCACAACCGCAATCAACGCGACCAGAATCCATTTCTTGAGTGTCATGAAATAATCCTTTCTAACTTGAACGTGATAACGAAGAGACACCCGAACCAGGAAAGTGTTACATCAAACCCGTCCGTTCCATTTTCGTTATCGGCTTTACGGTGTTGTACGTCGTTCAGCCCCGCATTGTGTCAACGATTGCTCATGAATATCTAACAATTTGATCACGCCGCCTCTGGATCATACGTGGGGAACCTTTTAGCGACTTAGCAAACTTAGCGACATTCTTGAACAGTTGCTCACAAAAAGGAAGGCAAGGCTGACAAGGTATTTCGACACCGGATTGATGAACGGGTCGCCGAAGCACTGACCGAATCCCCTCGCATTAAGCCGCTCTTCGGACCGGCTCACGATGGTGATCGCGGTGGCTATACTGGCGGTTATGGTATGGTTGTCCTGGTCCATCAGCCGCCTGGCCGGCTGGCTACAACTGAATCAATAACAACAAAAGGAAGCGCCCCATGCGCCGCCCCGAAAAAGCGGACCTCATGCCCTGGTTCGCCCGCGCCCTGTCCAGTGCGCCCAGGTATTCCATTCAACATGCCATTTACAATGCAGGGGCAAAGATCAGGGGCGAGCAGGATTTGGCACGGGTTTTCATAAACCCTCGCGATCCCTTCGGCCTTCCCCTGTTGCAGGCCCTCATGCAGCTTCAGGAAAACTACCGGGTGCGTTTCCGGGTCCACACGGTATGGCGGCTGGATGATGACATGTTTCCGGAACCGGCACTCTGGCGTGCCTGGGCCCAGCAGGACGCCACAAAGCTGGCAAACTTCTATGGCCTCACGCCCCCCAACCGGCCAACCCCTCCCTCGGAATCCGAACTGACCTCGGCGACCGCGCGTCTGCTGGCTGCAGAAAAAGCTCCGGAAGCGCTGTCGACCGCCCTGAGCGTGTTCGAGGAGCTCTGGAATTCAACAACCGGAGAAGCAGCGGCCGGCATGCCTGATGAAGCCACATTATCCGAAAATGAGGCGATGCTCCGACGGCTCGGGCACTATCAGGGCAGTATGGTCTGGTACCTGGGCGACTGGTTCTGGGGCGTGGATCGGCTGGACCATCTGGAGCGAAGTCTCACCGGGCAGGGGCTGAAGCGAAATACTGCCGATGTCATCCTCTTCACTCGCACCTGGGCGGACCTGGCGACTAACGCCACCGTGCTTACTGGTAACGAACCGGCTGCCGCACCCTCTCTGGAAGTGTTCTTCTCGATCCGCAGTCCCTATTCCTATCTTGGCCTGGAACGTGCGGTGCAACTGGCCAATGCCTGGAATATTCCGCTCCGCCTCCGGCCGGTTCTGCCTATGCTGATGCGCGGGCAATCGGTGCCATATGCGAAAAAATGGTACATCTTTCACGACACCAAAAGAGAAGCCAACAAGCTGGGCATCCCCTACGGCTTTGTTGCCGACCCGCTCGGGCCGGGTGTTGAAAGATGCTACGCCCTGTTCGAATACGCCCGCTCCGAAGGCCTGGAAATCGACTACATGCGCACCTACGCCCAGGCAGTCAATGCCGAGGGCATACGCTCAGAGACCGACGCCGGCCTGAAAGTGATCGTTGAGCGCGCCGGTCTGGACTGGCAGAAGGCCAAAATCCTTTTGAACGACGACAGCTGGCGAGGGTGGGCCGAAGACAACCGCCAGGCCATGTATGAATGCGGTCTTTGGGGTGTTCCCAGTTTCCGCTACGGCGCTGTCAGTTGCTGGGGCCAGGACCGGCTCTGGGTTATCGAGGAGGCGATCAAAGCGACTTATTTCTCGAAGACCAACGCATCCGGGCTGGCTCCCAACTCTTCAAGCGCGGCCAAAATGGCCTTGTTGAACGGATCGGGGCCGCACACGTAGAACGCCTGGCCGAAATCCTCGATCTGTGACTTCAAAAAGGCCTTATCGATAACGCCATCCAGAAAGATATGATCACCCGTTGGTTTCTCCTGAGTGATGACATTAGTAAACTGATCACCCAGAATCGTTTCGAACTCTTCCTTCAGGATAATGTCCCGCTCGGTCTTGTTGGAAAAGATCAGCTGGTTATTACCGATCTCGCCTTTTCGGTGCAGATCGCGCAGGATGGCAATAAATGGCGTGACTCCTGCGCCGCCAGCCAGGAACACGCCCTCGCCCTTGTATTCGATGGTGCCCCAGGGGTCGCCGATGATCAGCTTATCGCCTTGGCCGAGCCGTCCGATCTGATCGGTCACGCCCTCGTGATCCGGATAAATCTTGGTAACGAACTCCAGATAAGGATCCGTGCTGAGCGAGGTGAAAGTGAACGGCCGTTTCTCATCCCTCCAGCCTTCGCGATCAACGGCTACCTCGGTCGCCTGCCCGGGTGTGAACGTGAAGCCCTCGGGCTTTTCAAGCCGGATCTGTCTGACGTCGTGGGTAACCTCTCGAATATCCTGAATTTCCAGTGTATGACTCATAGCTCCCCTTATGCCTTCGGTGTGGGTCGAATTCAGCCGTCAATGCCTTTACCAGTATGGGCCCACCACTTGTAGTCAACGGCGGCCAGGCGTTGACGCAGGCCTCATAACAAGTGCTCTTGCCACCTTCGTCAGCGATTACTACGGAGCCTCACCCTTTAAAGGTAGAACCCGTCCGCAGGCCGGTCAACGTGTTGCCGCCCGCAAAGTGTTCCCTATGGTCATGGTTCACTGCCGGAGGATTAACTAAGCTTACTTCCGAACCGGACCACGGAGACAACACCCATGACGACTGCCTCGATGACCGGCAATCTGCCCAAGGAAAAAAAGCCCGCCATCATCGCTGCCCTTGCCGGTGGCTGGGTTGCCGACGCTGCAGGCCTTGGACTGCACTGGCTGTACAACAGCGAACGGATCCGGGAAGTTGGCGGCGATGTACCGGAATTCCTGCCACCAAAAGCCGACTACTACAAAGGCGGGTTTGGCTACTTTGCCCATGAGGGCAAACGGGTCGGCGATGTCAGTCACTATGGCGCGGCCACAGGTGTGATAACCGAGAGCCTGCTGGCGAACGAGGGCAGGCTGGATATCCGCGACTACCAGCGACGCTTTCGGACCTACTTCGGGCCGGGTGGCCAGTGGCAGGGCTACATCGACAATCCCACGCGGGTCACGCTTAACAATCTGAACACCATTGAGCAGAACGCCATTGAACAGGCGCTCTCGACGACCACCGCCGACCTGAGCGAACAGCAGAAACGCATACTGGTGCAAAAAGTGCTGCCCTATACCTGCCGCCTGAGCGGCGACCAGCTTGCCACTCCGGTTCGCCGGGCCATCGACTTGACCTATCACGAAACCGAGATCCAGGAGGCAGGCGTTCACATTGCCGAGACTATCGACAAGCACCTGCACCCGGAGAGCGGCGCCGACGATATGCAACTGCCGGCCGTGTCCAAACTGCCGCCGCTGGTTGCCTGCTATCTGGGCAGCAACCAGCTTCTGGACATCACCGAAGCGGCAGTGCGGGTCACCAATCACAACGACGAAGCCGTAGCCTGGGCACGATGTGCGGCAAGGCTTCTGGATCATCTTTTCCGAGGTGAGACCCTGCAGACCGCTCTGGCGTCAGCCGAAACCGAAGCACCAGACCAGGCAAGCCTGTCCCGGGCCCAATCAGGTTCATCGTTGGATGCGATACAGGCCGGTGATACTTTCGGCCGTACCTGCTATCTGTACGAAGCCATGCCCGTGATCTTTCATATCCTGAGCCATGCAGGAAGCTACACTGAGGCGGTTCGCGCCAATATTCGTTGCGGGGGCGATTCCTGTGGCCGGGCCTGGATCATCGGGCCGGCCATGGCCGCAATCCACGGCGTCGGCGGTGAGCACGGCATTCCACTAAGCTGGCTGGCGCGAGTGACCGATTCGTCTTCCATCCTCCTGAATATCGAAAGACTGATTTACGGCAGATAATGTGAATCAATGCGCGGTTTTCACCACCGTCTATGCTTGAGGTAGGATGCGTCTGAAAGGAGGGTTTATGAAAACACTACTGATCAATACGTTACTGATGATTTCACTGGTTGCCAGTACATCTCTGCTTGCCCAGGAAGATCCGCTGAAAGTCGGAATGTCCGGCCAGTATTATCCCTTTACCTTCGTGGAGCAGGACCAGCTCAAGGGTTTCGAGGTGGATGTCATGAAGGCCATCGGCAAGGAGATGGGCCGTGAGATCCAATTTGAAACCGCCAACTTCTCCGGCCTGATGGGCATGCTCGAATCGGGCCGCATCGACACCGTGGCCAACCAGATCACCATCACCGAAGAACGCAAGAAAGCCTATATCTTCAGCGAGCCTTACGTTTATGACGGCGCGCAGGTGGTGACCAAAAAAGGCAATACCGAGATACAGGGCGTGGAAGATCTGAAGGGTAAAACCGTTGCGGTAAACCTGGGTTCCAATTTTGCCGACCTGCTGCGGGAGCTTCCCTACTCGGATCAGATCAACATAAAGACCTACGAGAGCAATCTGGAGCGTGACACCGCCCTGGGCCGTGTCGATGCCTTTGTCATGGACCGGGTCAGCGCCAGCCAGATTATCAAGGAAAAGCCTTTGCCCCTTGAGCTGGCCGGCCCCCCCTTCTCACAGATCACCAATGCCTACCCGTTCCGGGATACTGAGGCGGGCCGCGCACTTCGGGACCAGGTGAACAAGGCGCTGGCCGCCCTGCGAGAGAAAGGCAAGCTTAAAGCCATCTCCGAGAAGTGGTTCGGAACCGACATTACACGGCCCTGAGGGCGCAGGCAGAGGCTGATTGCCCATGGGCATATTAAACGTCGACTATATGCTGGGACTGATACCCGTTCTCCTCGGGTATCTGCCCCTGACCCTGCAACTGGCAGGAACGGGGATGGTGCTTGCGCTGATCCTTGCCTGCCTCTTTGCTGTGGTCCGGGTGCTGCGCATCCCGGTACTCAACCAGCTGACCATCGTGTTCATCTCCTTTTTCAGGGGTACGCCACTGCTGGTGCAGCTTTTCCTGTTCTACTACGGGCTACCGCAGCTGGTCAGCGCACTGACGGTGATCGACGGCATCACGGCAACGATCATGGGCCTGACCATGCACTTTTCCGCCTATATGGCCGAATCGATCCGGGCCGCCATCGTAGGCGTTGATCGCAGCCAGACCGAAGCGGCCCTGTCCATCGGCATGACCAACGGCCAGATGATGCGGCGGATTGTTCTGCCTCAGGCCACCCGGGTGGCGCTGCCCACCCTGATGAACTACTTCATCGACATGATCAAGGCCACGTCACTCGCCTTTACCCTGGGCGTGACCGAGCTGATGGGTGCCACCCAGAAAGAAGCCGCCGGCAGTTTCCTGTACTTCGAGGCGTTCATTGTCGCCGCCGTGATCTACTGGATCGTGGTGGAGATGCTGTCCAAGCTTCAGCATTATCTGGAAGTCCGCCTGAACAAGGCCTATAGCCGATGATCAAACTGGAATCACTGAGCAAGCAATTTGGGGACACCGTCGTTCTCGACGGCATTGATCTGGCCATCGAAAAGGGCGAGATCGTGGTGATCATCGGGCCGTCGGGCACCGGAAAATCCACCCTGCTGCGTTGCATCAATTTTCTGGAACAGCCCACTGCCGGCACCATGACCGTGGGCGACCTGACCGTGGACGTGAACCGCGCCAGCCGGGCAGAAATCCTGTCCATGCGGCGGCGAACCGCCTTCGTGTTCCAGAACTATGCCCTGTTTGCCAACAAGACCGCACTGCAGAACATCGCCGAGCGCCTGCTGGTGGTCGACAAATGGCCCAAGGAGAAAGCGTATAAACGGGCGCGCGAGATTCTGCAGCAGATCGGCCTGGCCGATAAAGCGGATGCCTACCCGGCGGCCATGTCCGGCGGCCAGCAGCAGCGGGTGGGCATTGGCCGCGCCATGGCCACCGGGGCCGAGGTCATCCTGTTTGATGAGCCGACGTCGTCGCTCGACCCCGAATGGGTGGAGGAAGTACTGGGGCTGATGAAGCAGCTGGCATCTGAGCGGCAAACCATGATGGTGGTTACCCATGAAATGTCCTTCGCCCGTGATGTTGCGGACCGGGTGATCTTCATCGACGGCGGCCGGATTGTGGAACAGGGGCCTCCCAGCGAGATTTTTTACCACCCGCAGGATCCGCGGACGAAGGACTTTCTGAAGAAAATTCTGGCCACCAACCCGGTGTGAGTTAGCATAAACGGCAAGGGCCAGTGGCTACTTGGCGCTATAACTTCGTTACCAGTTCTCCCCGAACGGCCGGATATCCAGCTCCTGAGTCCAGGCAGATGGGTCCTGCTGGCACAGCGTCCAGACCCCATCCGCCACCGCCGACGGCTGCACGAAGAAGTCGTCCGGCTTGTCCGGAAGCATCTCACGGGTGCGCGGCAAATCCACCACCCCATCAATTACCACATTGGCCACGTGAATCTTCTCGGGCCCCAGCTGGCGGGCCAGGGACTGGGCCAGGCTGCGCTGCGCCGCCTTGGCGGATGCAAAGGGTGCGGTATTGGCCCGGCCCCGCGTTGCCGCCGAAGCACTGGTAACGATGATGCTGGCGCTGTCGTGCTGTCTTAGCTGTGGAAGAGCTGCTTTGGTGGCTGCCAGCAAGCCCTGGACATTGATCCGCCAGTTTGCCTCAAAGTCTTCCAGGCTGGCTTGCTCGACGTTTTTGAAGGTACCGCCACCGGCGTTATAAAGCACCACCGAAACCGGACCCAGTTTGCTTTCAATGGCCGCCAGCACCGACGTAATTTGTGCCGGTTGCATCAGGTCACAGGGAAAAGCATGGGCGCTTGCAATCGATGCCTCCAGGTCCAATAAGTAGTCCTCACTGCGTGCCAGCATGGCCACCTGATAGCCCTCATCACTGAAGCGTCGAACGAAAGCCTCGCCATTGCCCGGCCCCACACCCAACACTGCGCACACCCTGCTCATAGAATGGCTCCTTCAACGAAAATCCATGGCTCGTTACATACGAGTACCTACAAGGTTAGCTGGTGATCGTCATCCTTGCTTTTTGAAGTTCGGGCGGTAAGAGCGGGATCGCAGACGTTGATACCAAAGAGCAGATTCAAACCCTGCCATCCAGATGTAGCCATCGGGACAGTCGGGAGTGCGGGCGCCGACGCAGGTACAGGGGCAACGTGCTCATCACCAACAACACGGTGGCGGCTGCTGTAACCGTCAGGGCAGGATTGAGTTCGAAGGTGTGACCCAGTCCGGCGAACACGAAGGTCATGGGCAGCATCCCCAGCGCGGTTGCAGCCGTGTAGTTCCAGATACGGATGGCTGTCACGCCAGCCGCATAGCTAATCAGAGCAAAGGAAAAGACGGGAATAAGCCGGGTCAGGAATACCGCAATAAACAGGAAACGTTGCGAGCCTCGCGCCGAGAACACCGGATTGGTATCCAGCTTCTGCTGAACGGCATCACGCCCAAGCACCCGCGCCAGATAAAAGGCAATAAGCGAACCGGCCAGGGCGCCAGCCACCGCAATTACGGTACCGCTGACCACGCCATACACAAGACCGGATGCCGCACTGATCGGCAAAGTCGGTATCGGCCCAACCACGACGGCAAGTATCATCAGGAGCACCAGTAGTACCGGCCCAAGCGCGCCCTGGTTGGCGAACCAGTCGGACAACACCGACGGGGCAAAGCTGGCTGGCATGCCCAGTTGCCGCAGCAACAGCCAGATCGCTGCCATCAGCAGCGTCACAATAGCCAGAAAGGAAAGACGGAAAACCAACTGCGAACGGGTCATCCCGCTATTCTACTCGCAATACTGGAATCCGGAAGCTACGCGATAAGCCCAACTGTGTAACGAGCTTCAAACGCTCAGTTCGCCAGACGGTTAACCTGCTCCACAAACCCGGTCGGCAAGCTGTCGATCACCGGCCGAGCATCGCCACACACATCCGGATGCGGCGCATCCGGCTCCGTTGCCAGCACAGTTGGAGATTCCGACCAGTGCAGCAACTCCAGCTTGCCGCTTTCCTGCTCCACCAGGGCCGTGCAGTGCTCCACCCAGTCGCCGTCGTTGCAGTACAGTCCGTCCTCGCTGCGAAGGAATCCGGCGGAATGGATGTGGCCACAGATAAAGCCGTCGTAGTTGCCTTTTTCCGCGACGGTGAGGGCGGCCAGTTCAAACCGGCGAATGAACGTCCGGGCCCTGCCAATGCGGCTCTTTACCCAGGCCGCCAGGGACCAGTAGGGCTTGCCCTTGAGCCGACGCCAGGCGTTTAACCAGCGATTCAGGCGCAGCAAGATGCCATGGGCACGGTCCCCAACCAGCAGCATCAGCGGGCTGCAACGCACCACCTGATCAAACTGGTCGCCGTGGCAAACCAAGAACCGACGGCCATCGGCGGTGGTGTGTACGGCCTTGTATTGGAGCTCAATACCGGCAATGGTCTGGCCGCAGAACCGACGCAAGAAATCGTCGTGATTACCAGGCACATAGACGACACGGGTTCCGCTGGCGGCCAGCTCGATAAGCTTGTGGATGACCGCCTGATGGGAGGCTGGAAAGTGTACCCGCCGCTGCATCGCGATCAGGTCGATGATGTCGCCCACCAGATAGAGGGTTTCGCAGTGTACCTGGCTGAGGAAATCGAGCAGATAGTCGGCCTGGCAATCGGCGGTGCCAAGGTGTACGTCGGAAATGAAAACGCTCCGGTAGCTCCGCATGTCGTCTCCCGTCTTTCAATCAGTCCGGATACTGACATCTTGGCAAGCTGTGGTGACGGGGAAGTGACAGGCAGGCGACAGTTTGATGACCCCTCCAGTCCGCCTGGGATCCTACCCGGGCGGCGGCCAGCAAGCGATTGCCAAAATATCCGACCCGCCATAAAAATCATACGAAATAGCTATTAACCACCCAGAATAAAACCAATTATTCTTTTCCCATATTTCGGTTATTATTCTGCCAATTCAGCAGGCACCTCGCCCGCTGCACGATAGCGGAAAAATATTAAGTAAGATGACCGTTAACGAAGAAGCCCGCTTGTCTGTATTGAGACAACTGAACCTGCTGGATACCCCGCCCAGCGAGAATTTCGATCGCATTACGCGGATGGCCAGCCAGCTTTTCAAACTTCCCATCGCGGCCGTATCCCTGACGGATCGTGACCGCCAATGGTTCAAATCCAGAGTGGGTGTGGATCACTGGGAAATTCCGCGTGCCAAAGCCTGTTGCGGTGAAGTCGCAGACAGCCGTGAGTTTGTCGTGGTCAACGACCTCTTGGCATCAGAGCTTTACCGCAACAGCCATCTGGCCACCTCAGGCATCCGTTTCTACGCCGGTGCGCCCCTGACCACCAGTGACGGCTACACGCTGGGCGCCATGTGTGTCTTGGGCGAAGAGCCACGTCAGATTTCCGATGAGGAAAAGAAGGCTCTCCAGGATCTCGCTGCCATGGTGATGACGGAAATCGATCTGCGACGCGCCGTGGGCCGGACGGATCCAATCACCGGTCTTCCGAACTATGTCAGTTTTGTCGAGGATCTTGAGGACCTGGCCAAAGACGATCCCGGCGCGGGCAGTTTTGTTCTGAGCATTGAGCCGATTGATCTGGAGCAGGTAAACGCCCTCCAGCGGCTGATGGGGCCGGCCTACCTTGACGAACTGTCACTGGCGGTAGGTCAGAAACTGGTCAGAGAGCTGGGTGACATTGCCAGAATCTACCACGTCGGGCCCTGCCAGTTCGCGTATATCGACACCGGCAACCAGCCTGACATGCTTGCCCGCGCGGGAAACCTGCGCCAGGCAGTGCTGGAGACAACGGTGAATGGCAGCGCCCCGTTCATGCTTCGTCCGGTGGTTGGTGTAACAGCCCTCACCCTGGGTCAGGAGCAGCCAGATGTGGCTCTGCGATTTGCCCACAGTGCCTGCCATGATGCCCGGACCGGCGAAAAAGACATCGGATTCTACTCCGAAAGCTCCGACACGCACTTTCAGCGCAGGTTCCGTCTGATTGCAGATTTTCGCCAGGCCCTGGAATCTGATGATCAGCTCTACCTTGTGTATCAGCCGCGGCTGGATCTCGCTTCCGGCCGCTGTACCAGCGCAGAAGCGCTGCTCAGATGGCAGCACCCGACCCTTGGGAAAGTCTCTCCCGCTGAGTTTATCCCTCTGGTAGAAAACACCTCCATGGCAAGAGACCTGACCGAGTGGGTTATGGAGCGCGCCATTGAGCAGGCTGCCGCTTGGTATCGGGAAGGCATGCGGTTACGCGTGTCTATCAATATTGCCGCGGCCAACCTGGAGGAGGCGGACTTCACAGACAGGTTACTTGAACACCTGAACCGGGAGCAGCTGCCACTGACCGCGATAGAACTGGAACTGACCGAGAGCAGTCTGATCAGCAATCGAAAGGCGGCTCGTCAGAAGCTCGAGAGGCTAATTGCGCTGGGCGTCCGGATTGCCATTGATGACTTTGGTACTGGCTACAGCAGCCTTGCCTACCTGCAGACGATTCCGGCCCACGTGGTAAAGATCGATCGTTCGTTCATAAACGGCCTCAACGGGCAGCGGCAAAGCCAGACTCTGGTCCGCTCAATGATCACTATGGCTCAGGAACTGGGCTTCAGCGTGGTGGGCGAGGGCGTGGAAGACCCGGAACGACAAAACATTCTGCATGCCCTGGGCTGCAACGAAATTCAGGGATACCTGATTGCGAAACCACTGGTCAGCGGGGACTTCACCCGCTGGTTCCGTGATTCCAGAAACATACTGCCGGGAAGGCAGCCAGCACAGAGAATTCTGCAGTGAGAAACAACCAACCTGTAACCAATCGCAACGTGCCTGTGGCACGGGATGCCAATATTCTTTCAACTACCAACCCGAAAGGCCAGATCACACACATCAATGATGAGTTCGTGGAGATCAGCGGCTTTTCCCGGGAGGAGCTGATCGGCCAACCCCACAATATTATCCGACACCCGGACATGCCCCGGGCAGCCTATGAGGAAATGTGGCGCAGGCTCAAGTCTGGTCAGTCCTGGATGGGTGCGGTTAAAAACCGCTGCAAGAACGGTGACCACTACTGGGTCCAGGCGTATGCCATCCCTGTCACCAAGAATAATGGCGATTTGGTAGAGCTGCAGTCGGTGCGATCACAGCTGGATCCAGAGGCTCAGGCCCGAGCAGAAGCGCTGTACAGCAAAGTAAGTGCTTCGGAACCCCGGAAGGGGCCGGTTTCGCCAGCCAAGATCCATCGCAAACCCAGCCTTCCTGCAAAATTGATTCTGGCAGTGCTTGCAGTCTTTGCACTTCAGATGGCGGTGCTTTATGCCGTAAACAGCCCCAGCATGATACTCACTGCTGTATGGCTGGCTGGCATGGCTGCAACTACCGTTTCAATTTCGTTGCTGACAGCACCACTGAGAAGAACCGTAAAACAGGCAAGAAAGGTCGTTGACGATACTCTGGCGGAGACCATATTCACCGGCCGCGCGGATGATATAGGCAGCATTAACCTCGCGATGATCCAGCGGACAGCCGAACTGGATGCTGTCGTCAAGCGACTTCACGATGTGATCGGCCAACTTAGCACGGGCGCTGAAACCACCATCAACATGAGCAACAGTGCCCAAAAAGCCGTCCAGAATCAGTCAACGGCTGCTGAAACGATTGCAGCGGCCAGCGAAGAAATGTCCGCGACTTCCAAAGAAGTATCTGCCAATGCGGCCGGCATGCTTGAGCAGGTTCGTCTTGCCAATGAGGGCGTCGCCCGCGGCCAAGGACTCACACAGGATACTCACAGGAGCATGACAACCCTTTCGGAAGAGTTAAACGAAGCCTCGGCCGCTGTCAGCCACCTCGCGAAGGCAAGTAAAGAAGTCGCCGCGGCCCTGAGAACCATTGGGGAAATCACCGAGCAGACCAATCTGCTGGCTCTGAACGCCTCTATTGAAGCCGCACGTGCAGGTGAGGCAGGCCGGGGGTTTGCCGTGGTTGCAGACGAAGTTCGTAAACTGGCTTTGCGCACGAAAGGCGCAACCCAGGAGATCGAAGGCACTCTCGAGCACTTTGAAACAACCGTTGTCCGTGCCACAGCCACCATGAAACAGTGTAACGGCTATGCGATGACAACCGTTGAGAACGCCACCCAGTCCAATGAAACACTCGCGGAGCTGGTTACTTATATTGATCGTATCTCAGGGGCCTGCAACGGCACTTCTAATGCTGCAGAGCAGCAATACCGCGCTTCCGAAGAAATATCCGGCAAGATTGTCAGTATTAATGATCTGGGTGAGCAAGCAGTAAGCATCGTTCACGAGTCCCGTGGTGCCGTTGAAACGCTCAAGGAGCAGATCGTTCAGGTTGGCGGACTGGTACAGCGATTGCGGCACCGAAATATGGTCTAAGTGGATGCAGATCCCGATGAATTGGACGAGGCCGGAACCGATCTGATTCGGTTCCGGCTGGAAAAATGAACGCGGTTGCTGTGCCGCCTGATCAGCGAAGCTCGGGATTCAGCGTGTACGTACCGGTAAGCCGGGCACTGGCAAGTACATGGCCTGCCATGGCTTCCCGGACATCGTTGCCATCGAACTCCCCTTCCAGATTCAGACTGTCCACATCCAGCGCATGAACCTCAAAGTGGTAGTGGTGGATGATCTCATCGTTCCAGGGCGGACATGGGCCATCGTACCCGGCGTAGGTGCCGTTCATGTCCGGGTTGCCGGCGAGGAACTGGGTGTAATTGTTCACGCCACGAATGCCGATAGGTCCCGGGCCCGGCTCCTTGCCCTTGGGAATCACGCCATCACTGTCCTCGCCTTCCGGAATACGAGAAATGTTCGCAGGGACATCCACCAGTAACCAGTGGAAAAAGTCCACACGCGGGATGTCCTTCGAGACAGTTTTCCCTTCCTGATTAACGTCGTCCGCGACGCTGGGCACATCCGGATCAAACATCATCACTACGAAGCTTTTGGTGCCTTCCGGCGCATCGTCCCAGACAACCTCTGGATTCCGGTTGGGGCCGAAACTCATATGGTCTTCTTCGCTGTAGACCCCGAACGCAAACTTCTCCGGAATCGGCTGGCCTTCTTCAATGCCTTTCACATCTAGTTTCACGGCGTCGCCTCCTGTCGATCTATGGCCTTTGGCTCATTCACTGTGTCTGGGAAGATCCCATTCTGTGATAATACGGTTTTAACACAAAATTGACTGACCTGACCACGGAGCCCTGATGAGCCAAAAGAAACCCGGCCAGCCGCAAGAGCCTTCCAGCCAGAAAGATGAGGACGCCGTTGCCTTCGCCCAGGGGATTTTCGAGCTGGCCCGCAATGGCGGTGCCGGTCCTCTTAGCGTAATGCTGGATGCTGGCGTACCGGTCAACATGCGCACCAGCGAGGGCGAGACCCTGTTGATGCTGGCTAGCAAACACGGCCATCCGGAAACGGTGCGCCTGCTGCTCGAAAAAGGCGCCGATCGCGACGCTCAGGACAGCAACGGCAACACCGCAATTTCGCTGGCAAAAACCGACAGCGTCCGGCGCCTGTTTGACGAACACAGCCGGTAAGCCGGCATGTTCAACAAGGGCGAGATTATTCATCACACCCGGGATGCCCTTGGCAGCATCCTGGTGATCGATTACCGCAAACACCGGGTGCTCACCTTCAATTCGGTGTTTGAGCAGAGCAAAATCGACCGTCGCTACCCCTATCTGCCGGTGCACGAATACAACCGGGCCATGATGTTGCCAGCGGTGTTTGCCGACCCTCGCCACGTCACCATTCTCGGACTGGGCGGCGGTGTCATGGCAGGCGCATTCCATCACCTGTTTCCCGAGTGCCGGATACACGCTGTGGAACTGCGTCAGGCAGTACTGGACACGTCACGGGAATTTTTTGACCTGCCGGACAGCGAGCGCCTCGAAGTCACCATTGCCGATGCGCGGGATGCCCTGGAAAAGCTGCCGAAAGCGAGCACCGATATGATTCTGGCTGACCTATATAACGCTGACCGGATGAGCCCTGCCCAGGCCCAAAAGCACTTCGTGGATGAGTGCGCCCGGGTGCTGACCGATGACGGCTGGCTGGTGCTGAACTACCATCGCACCCCGGATGTCGAAGGGCCCTACTTCCGACGGCTCAAGAGGCACTTTGCGGTGCTTCTGGGCTTTCGAAGCAAAAGCAACAACACCGTGGTTTATGCCAGCAAACAGCACTTCCAGTCGGTGCATCGCCAGGACCCGGTTCTGGCCGAACTGGAAACCCGGCTACCCATTGGCTGGCAGCGGTTAATGACCAATGTCAGGCGCCTTGAGTGAGCGGTAAACTGCCCGGGATTTGATCTGGATCCTTGAGGATTGGTGAGTATGCACCATAGTTAGTAGTAAGGAACTCACGACAACCTTTCGGTAGTAATATGGGGAGTAATGATATGAGCGAGGAAGACTACAAAAAGCTCCACCCTGTGCTGAGCGAGGTCACCAAGACCTACGTTGACCTGTACACCAACCGGCCAAATGAGAAAAACCGTGAGCAGCTGATCAAGCTTGAAGCCTTATTGCACGAAAAACTGGAGGCCATCCAGAAGGCCAAAGCCGACAAAGAATAGCAACCCGGTGGCCCCGGGTTGCCGCTAATCACAACCACTTCTCCCCGGGGCTCTGGTAGGCCTCAAACGCCCTGTGCAGCTCACCGGGCTGGTCGGTACGGATCAGCATGTCGATGTATTCCTGCTTAAGAAATCCGGCCCGCTCCATGGTTTCAGCCATGGCTAGAAGAGGGTCGAAAAAGCCGTTCACATTGTAGATTGCACAGGGCTTTCGGTGGAGCCCCAACTGGCCCCAGGTCCAGGCTTCAAACAGCTCTTCCAGCGTGCCAATACCGCCCGGCAACGCGACAAAGCCGTCTGCCAGATCCGCCATCAGGGCCTTGCGCTCGTGCATGTTCCTCACCACGTGCAACTCGGTCAGGCCGGAGTGGGCCAGCTCCCGGTCCCGCAGATGCTCGGGGATCACGCCATGAACCCTGCCGCCGGCGGCCAATACCGCATCGGCCACTATGCCCATCAGGCCGACGTGGCCCCCGCCGAACACCAGCTCAATGCCATTACGACCGAAATAATCACCCAGCTCCCGGGCCTTGTCCGCAAAGATCGGATCGTTGCCAGTCCGGGAGCCGCAATAGACCGCAATCTTCATTCGCCATCCCCGATCTTGTCCTGGGTCCGGGTCTGGAAATCGCTGGCATCGTGGCGTTCGTGCAGCTGGCTGCTCGGCTCACCCCAGGCACGGTTCACCATGCGCCCGCGTTTGACCGCCGGGCGCTGGGCAATGTCATCGGCCCAGCGAATGACGTTGGTGTAGGTGTGGGCTTCCAGGAATTCGGCCGCGTCGTACACCTTGTTTTTCACCAGGGCGCCGTACCAGGGCCAGATCGCCATGTCGGCAATGGTGTATTCATCGCCGGCGATGTAGCGGTTGTTCGCCAACTGGCGGTCGAGCACATCCAGCTGACGCTTGACCTCCATGGTGTAACGGTTGATCGGGTACTCGTAGTACTCCGGCGCGTAGGCGTAGAAATGACCGAAGCCACCACCGAGCATGGGCGCACTGCCCATCTGCCAGAATAACCAGTTCAGGGTTTCCGTGCGTCCGGCGATGTCTTTGGGCAGGAACGCCCCGAATTTTTCCGCCAGGTACAGCAGGATGGACCCGGATTCGAACAGGCGGATGGACGGGGTAACACTGTGGTCCATCATGGCCGGAATCTTGGAGTTGGGGTTCACCTCCACAAAACCGCTGCCAAACTGGTCGCCCTCGGTAATTTTGACGAGCCAGGCATCGTACTCGGCTTCCTTAATACCCAGCTCCAGAAGCTCCTCGAGCATCACTGTCACTTTTACGCCGTTGGGCGTGGCCAGTGAGTATAGCTGCAGAGGATGCTTGCCGACCGGCAGCTCCTTGTCATGGGTCGGACCGGCGATCGGGCGGTTGATGCTGGCAAACCGACCTCCGCTCTCGGAGTCCCATTTCCAGACTTTCGGTGGCGTATAGGTAGCGTCGGTCATGGCATTTCTCCTCACAAAGTAGCAGTCAGGTGGCTCCGAGGTCGCATTGAGCCCGAAGCCGAAAACTCTAGCATGGAAGATCAAACAAAAAGAACCACAGGAGTACCCCATGGCAGGGCGCATTGTGCTCCTTCTTGCCTGTCTGTTTGTGTTGCCCGAGGTTCAGGCCGAGCTGTCAGACAGCAATCGGGCGCTGATCCAGGAGCTGTTCCCCTCGGCAACGGTCATTGAGGACAAGTTGCCGGAGTTCCCCGTGTATCCGGTGTACCAACTCCAGGAATTGCTCGGCTATGCCTACGAAACGGTAGACCACAGCCGCCTCCAGGGCTTTGCTGGCAAGCCTATCAGTATGCTCATAGGCCTGGATACCAAAGGTCGCTTCACTGGGGTGAAGGTATTGAATCATCATGAGCCTGTCTTTTTGCATGGCCTTGGCGAAAAACCCCTTTTTGAGTTTGTGGAGCAATACCAAGGCCACTCGCTGCGGCAGCAGATCATCGTCAATACCTCAAACTCCAGCCGTTCGGGGCGAACCAGCGACGGCAACGTGGTCCACTTTGACGGCGTCAGCAAGGCCACAGTCTCGGTCTTGATCATCAACGACACTGTGCTGTCCTCGGCCCTGAAAGTGGCGCGCCAAAAACTGGAGGGCTTTGCCCAGAGCGCGCCCACCAGGGCGAAACCGGATTTCTACCAGCCGCTGTCCTGGCAGCAGCTGATTGACCACGGTTACATCGGACACTGGCAGATTGCCAGTGAGTCCATCGAGGCCGAATTGGGCCGGCCTCTTTCAGATTACCCCATGAACATTGAGCCGGCTGAGGGCGAACCCTTTACCGAACTGTTCTTCGGCTATATCAATTCGCCCATGGTGGGGCGCAACCTGCTGGGAGACGATGGCTACCAGCGCCTGATGCAACGCCTCGATGACGGCACGCAGGTGTTGGCTGTGATGTCCCGCGGCGCCTTTCCCCATGTTTCCCGCGAGTTTGTTCCCGGGAGTTCTCCGGACCGGCTGGGACTTACCCAGAACAACCTGGCAGTGGAAATGCGCGATCTGAACCTGCTCGACCAGAATCTCGATTTCCGGGCCGCTGGCATGCCTTCGTTCGACGCCGGCCATCTGTTCCGGGTTGGCGGCAGCGCCGGCTTTAACCCGGGAGCGGAGGCCAACCTGAAGCTCAACGTCGAACTGGCCCGCAACCATCTGATGGTAGACCGAACATCCCTGGATATCCCGGTTCAATTCAACGAAGAACTGTTTGAAACTGTCGAGGTGGCTCCCAACCCGGCGGACACCCGGCAGCCGGTCTGGATCGGGCTCTGGAAAGAGCGCTGGTGGCAGATTTCACTGCTGGCTCTCGGCCTGACCGTTCTGACCCTATTCTTTGCCAGACAGAAAACCCTGAGCCGCAACCCGAAGCTGGTGCACCGGTTCCGCTGGGGGTTCCTGTTTTTCACGCTTTTCTTTATCGGCTTCTACGCCCAGGGTCAGCTCTCCGTCGTCAATATTTACACCCTGTTCCTGGCGATCTGGGACGGTTTCTCGCTGGATGTTTTCCTGCTCGACCCGGTGATCTTCATTCTCTGGATCTACACATTCATTACGCTGTTCATCTGGGGCCGCGGCCTGTTCTGCGGTTGGCTGTGCCCGTTCGGTGCCCTCCAGGAAATGGCCGCCTGGCTGGGTGAAAAGCTGAAATTCCGCCAGATCAGGGTGCCCGAGCACTGGCACCGGCGCCTGATCCTGCTCAAATACCCGATCCTGCTCGGTCTGTTGGGGACCGCCTTCTACTCCCTGACCATCGCGGAAAAACTGGCGGAAGTGGAGCCTTTCAAAACCAGTATCACCCTGTTCTTCGTTCGCTCCTGGCCCTTCGTACTCTATGCCGTAGCTCTGTTGGTCATCGGCATGTTCATTCACAAGTTCTATTGCCGTTACCTGTGCCCGCTGGGCGCCGGCCTGGCGGTGCTTGGCCGGTTCCGGCTGTTCAGCTGGCTGAACCGGGTCGAGCTGTGTGGCAATCCCTGTCAGCATTGCAAGAATGAGTGCGGTATCAACGCCATTCGCAAGGATGGCCGGATCGATTACGATGAATGCGTTCAGTGCCTGGAATGTGTCGTTATCCTTGAGGATGAACAGGAGTGCATCGACAAACGGCTCAGGAACAAGAAACGGCTAAAACAGGTGAACATACTGGCAACGGATGCAGGCTAGCTGTTATTGAGCGATCATTCAAGCTATAATTGAGCAGTCATTCAAACCACGACATTGGTGAATTGCTGTAATGGCCAGACACGCACGCTACGACAGAAAAACCGCCCTGGGTAAGGCCGTTGGCCTTTTCTGGGAGAAAGGTTACCACGGCAGCTCTATGAAACAGATTGAGCAGGCCCTCGACATGCGTCCGGGCAGCATCTACGCCACCTTTGGCAGTAAGGATGGCGTGTTCTCGGAGGCGCTGGCAGCCTACGCAGAAGAAGGCGGCCGTGAACTGTCGGCCCATCTGGAAGGCTATGATTCCATCGTTGACGGATTGCAGGACTATTTGCGTGGCATCGCCTGCCGTTGCGGCGACGACAACGCGGTACCCTCCCGGGCCTGCATGATCGTGAAAACGCTGCTGGAATCCAGCAACACACACTCGGCCCTGGCCGCCCAGGCCAATAGCATTCTCGCCGCCATTGAGCAGTCCGTCGCGGACCTGCTGGAACAGGCCAGAGCCAGGGGCGAGCTGGTTCAATCAGTGGATTGCGGACGCCTTGCACGGTTGCTCCAGGCGCAGATTATGGGCCTGAGATCCATGGGTGAACGGAATCTGGATCTGCAAGCCATGCGGGATCTTGGTGACGATATGGCGGCCATTCTGGACGGCTTTCGCACCCAGCACTGAGCCCGCCCCTTTCCAGAAGCCCCTGTGCCCGAGCGCAGGGGCTAAAGGTAGCGGCACTTCCGAAGAATTGTGCCGGCCACAGCTCCCGCGTTACTATCTACGCCGCTAGAGCGGCAATATTAGCACCCTACCTTTTTGCCTACTCCTGACGGTTCCCAGTGAGGACAGCCAAGCGTTTTCCCGGAAGAGCGCTTGGCTCTCTTCACTTACAGGGCTGATTGTCATGGATAACCTTCATCATATTGTCGTGGTCGGCGGCGGAGCCGGCGGTCTTGAGCTGGTCACCAGCCTGGGCAACAAACTGGGCAAAAAGCACAAGGCCCGGATTACCCTGGTGGATTCCGGGCTGACCCATGTCTGGAAACCCCTCTTGCACGAAGTGGCCTCCGGTTCCCTGGACGCCAGCGCCAACGAGATCAACTACCGGGCCCACGCCCGCAAACACCATTACGAATTCCAGCTCGGCCGGATGAGCGGGCTGGACCGTACCGCCAAAAAACTCATCATTGCCCCGTTTCGCGATGAAGAAGGCGTGGAAGTGGTGCCGGAAAGGCACATCAGCTACGACAGCCTGGTGATTGCCGTGGGTAGCACCGCCAACGATTTCGGCACCCCGGGCGCCCAGGAACATTGCCTGTTTCTTGACAGCCTGAGGCAGGCCCGTCGATTCCACAATCTGATGCTCAACGCCTTCCTGCGCAAGAACCATGAGGCACTGCAGGGCGCGGAGCACACGCTGAATATCAGTATCATCGGGGCCGGTGCGACTGGTGTCGAGCTGGCAGCCGAGTTGCGGCTGGCCTCAAGGGAGCTGCCGGTGTACGGCATGAATCACCTGCAACCCTCGGATGTCTCGATCACGGTAATCGAGGCGGCGGACCGGATTCTGCCCGCCCTGCCAGGCCGGCTTTCGGCGGCAGCCACCCGGGAGCTGGAGCGACAGAATGTCCGGGTGCTTTCCGGGCAACCGGTCAGCGAAGTCCGGGAAACCAGCATCATCATGAAGGATGGCACCGAGCTGCCCTCGGAGATGACCATCTGGGCGGCGGGCATCAAGGCACCGGCGTTCCTGGCAGATCTGGAAGGACTGGAGGTGAACCGGGGCAACCAGCTGGTTGTGGAGCAGACCCTGCAAACCACTCAGGATACCGACATCTTTGCCCTTGGAGACTGCGCCGCCTGTCCGCAGCCGGACTCCGACCGGCCGGTACCGCCCAGGGCCCAGGCCGCACACCAGCAGGCCGATACCCTGTTCAAGACGCTCTGCAACCGGCTCGATGGCGGCAAGGCCGTGCCATTCGTGTACAAGGACCACGGCTCGCTGATCAACTTCAGCCGCTACACCACGGTCGGTAACCTGATGGGCAATCTGTCCGGCCGCAGCATGTATATCGAGGGCAAGGTTGCGCGTCTGTTTTACCTGTCACTTTACCGGATGCATCAGGTGGCACTGCACGGCATGCTGCGGACCGGCATCATCTGGCTGATGGACCGGATCAGCAGGGCCATGCATCCCAGGCTCAAGCTCCATTAACCCGCGCTCAGACCCTGGACCCAGTCGATCATCGGTGCCGGGTAGATCCCCAGCACCAGAATCGCCACGGCCAGGGCCACCAAGGTTACCCCGCCTATGCGGCTGCCCCAGTCATTGCTGACATCCCGCCGACGCATACCGGGCTCCGGCAGATACAGGGTCACCATAACCCGCAGGTAGTAGTAGAGGCCGATGGCACTGCCGGCGACAATCCCGCCCACCAGCCACCATTGGCTGTCGGCAACGCCCAGGGCAATCACATAGAACTTGCCGATAAATCCGGCGGTCAGTGGAATACCCGCCAGAGACAGGAAACTGACGGTCATCACTGCAGCCAGGTAGGGCCGACGCCAGAACAGGCCGCGATAAACCGGTAGCCCGTCCGCGTCCTCACCACCGAACGGGCTCGATACCAGGGTCACCACGCCGAAGGCGGCCAGTGTGGTCACCAGGTAAGTGACCAGGTAGACACCGGTGGTTTCCGTCGCCAGGGCATTACCCGCGACAATTGCCACCAGCAGATAGCCGAAATGGGCGATGGAGGAGTAGCCCAGCAGGCGCTTGAGATTGGCCTGGAACAGCGCCAGCAGGTTGCCCCCGAGCATGGTCAGCAGGGCCAGCACCGTGACCAGTGTCTGCAACCACTCACTGCTGAATACCGGAGCCGCATGCACCAGCCGCAGCAGCACCACAAATACCGCCAGCTTGCTGACGGTGGCGAGAAAGATGGTGGCCGGCGCCGGGCCACCCTGGTAGACATCCGGTGTCCACAGGTGAAAGGGCACCACCGAGAGCTTGAAGCCCAGCCCCACCACCATCAGGGCAGCGCCGGCAAGCATCCAGACATCCGGTGCACCGGTCAATGCGACGGCCAGTGCCGCCAGATCCAGATAGCCGGTTCGGGCATAGATCAGCGCCATGCCAAATAGCAGGAAGGCGGTAGCCGCCGCAGAGAGCAGCAGGTATTTGATGCCGGCCTCCAGTGAGCGTTCAGCCCGGAAACTGTAGGCGAGCATGCCATAAAGGGGCATGGACAGCAGTTCCAGACTGATGAACAACATCGCCAGGTGATCACTGGCCACCAGGGCCAGCGCCCCGGCCGTGGCACACAGCAGCAGCAGGTAAAACTCTTCTCGGGGGCCAATGTAGCCGGTCAGGTAATGGTGGCTCAGAATCACTGTCACCAGTGCTGAAAGCAGAATCAGGGCACCCGCCATGACCGCCAGGCCGTCCACTTGCATCAGGGGCGGTGAGTCCGCCGCCGGATAGGTCAGCGGGAGCAGCAGCAAGGCGACAACCAGCCCTGCTGCCGATACCAGCGCGGTGCCAGCATGATGACGCCGCCAGGCAATCCCGAGCATAGCGGCCACTGCAGTGGTACCGACAACGATCAACGGCAGTAACGTGAGAAGGTGAGCAGCGGTCAGCATCAGCGCACCTCCCCGGATAGCTCGATGAGTTGGTCACCGGACGCACCGGCAAACAGCTCCGCGGTCAGGGACGCCAGGCCGGCGGTCATGTCCAGCAATGGCTGGGGATAGAGCCCTACCAGCAGCACCAGGGCCAGCAGGGTCAGCATCATGAAATACTCGCGCCAGTCCGGCCCCGCCAGCGTTCCACTCCGGTATTCCGGTCCGAAGTGCACCCGCTGCATCAGGATCAGGGAATAGATGGCTGCCAGAACCAGCCCGGAACTGGCAATCACTACAACCACCGGAGCACTCGGAAAGGTGCCGAACAGAATCATGAACTCGCCAACAAAGTTGGCAGTGGCCGGCATACCCAGGGAAGCGGCGACAAAAAACAGCGTGAATCCCGGCAAGGCCGGTATCCGGCCCCAGAGGCCACCCATGATTCGCATGTCCCGGGTGTGGATGCGTTCATAAAGCTGCCCGCTAAGAATGAACAGCCCGGCTGAGGAAAACGCGTGGGCGACCATCAATACCACAGCACCCTGTATCGCCAGCTCCGAGCCGGAGTAAATGGCAATCAGCACGAAGCCCATATGCGAAATACTGGTGTAGGCGATCAGCCGCTTGATGTCCTGTTGGCCACAGGCCAGCACGGCGCCATAAATGATGCTGACCAGGCCGAGGGTCATGGCAACCGGGGCAAAGGCGGACGATTCCTCGGGAAACAGGGGCAGGCCAAAGCGCAACATGCCATAGGCAGCGGTTTTCAGCAGAATACCGGCCAGGTCGACACTACCGGCGGTGGGCGCCTGGGCGTGGGCATCGGGCAACCAGCCGTGCAGGGGCACCACCGGCAGTTTGACCGCAAACGCCACGAAAAACCCGAGCATCAGCCATGGCGCAATGGCCTCTGGCACCTCGGTCTGACGCAGCACGTCGTAGCTGAACGAAAGCTGGCCGGTGTTGCCGAAGTGGATGAACACCAGCGCCAGGATAGCCACCAGCATGAGCAGGCCACTGGCCTGGGTGTAGATAAAGAAGCGGGTGGCGGCACGAATCCGTGTCTGGCCGGCGGAGCCGCTGTGGCCCCAGAGCGCAATCAGGAAGTACATGGGCACCAGCATCATTTCCCAGAACAGGAAGAACAGGAACAGGTCCAGCGCCAGGAAAACCCCGACAACACCGCCCAGAATCCATAACAGGTTGA
>Ga0208014_1000128_pt1 | contig 44129 bp, 34 predicted proteins | sample 25_taG_FD_184099 | JGI IMG/M metagenome (GOLD analysis project Ga0208014, IMG submission 184099) | Marine viral communities from Cariaco Basin, Caribbean Sea - 25_WHOI_OMZ (SPAdes) (version 2) | ecosystem: Environmental > Aquatic > Marine > Oceanic | place: Caribbean Sea: Cariaco Basin...
TCGAAAGCTCCTGCAAATGTTGATAATTCACTAAATCATCTGCAGCTGCAATTTTATTACAGGTGACCACGGCAATAGAATTTGAAAGATATTCTTTATACCACTTGGAAATCTCAGCACTCGCCGTGTTATCGACAAAAATACTGTTACGCAAATTGAATTCTTTTACCTTATTAAAGAAATTATGCTTACTGGCTTTTTCACCGGCATCAAGTAATTCTTGCCATTTGCTTAAATCCAGTCCGTTTTCATCAAAAACCATCGTTCTGGAATTTGATAATCCCAATACACGAACTTTAAGCCTTAATTTTTCAAGAAGGTATTTCTCCTGCTTTTCTAATTGCGACAAAAGTTTACTCCCCACATTTCCAACTCCGGTAATGAACAGGTTTAGTTCTTTAGACGGCACTTCAAAAAACTGCTCATGTAACGTATTTAGTGCTTTATTAATATCTTTTTTCGCAATCACCGCCGATATATTACGCTCTGAAGATCCCTGGGCAATCGCCCTGATGTTAATATTGTTATTTCCAAGAGCACTAAACATTTTACCGCTTAAGCCGTGGTGACTCTTCATACGATCGCCCACTAAAGCGATAATCGCTACATTTCCTTCTATTTCTACGGGTTTTATTTTCTGATAATCGATCTCTACGGCAAAAGCTTCATCTAAAGCTTCTTTTGCTGCCCGAGCTTCATCACCCTTTACGGCAACACAAATACTATGCTCTGAAGAGGCCTGGGTGATCAATACTACATTGATATTTTCCTGATATAGAGTTTCAAAAAATCGTTTTGAAAAACCAGGAATACCAACCATACCACTACCCTCGATATTCAGCAGTTTAATATCATCTATATGCGTAATGCCGGTAACCCATCTAAAATTTTCTTTACTGGATTTTGAAATTAGCGTCCCCGCATCTTCTGGGGAAAACGTATTTTTTATATGAATTTGAATGCCTTTGTCTAACAATGGCTGTAGCGTTGGCGGATATAGAACTTTTGCTCCAAAATGTGATAATTCCATCGCTTCCTGATACGATATATTTTGAAGTGGATAGGCCTGGTGTACCACATTTGGATTGGCAGTGTACATACCGTTCACATCGGTATAAATAATCACTTTTGCCACATCTAAAGCACCACCAAAGATGGCTGCGGTAAAATCACTACCGCCTCTTCCCAAAGTGCTGGGAACGCCCTGTTCGTTTTTAGCGACAAAACCTGGAACTACAAATAAACTAGCATCATTTTCTTTGAAATACTGTACGATGTTTTTATTGGTCTGCTCGTAATTAAGCTGAATCTTTTCATTATTATTCTTACAAACAATTAATTCCCTGGAATCGATTAAAAGCGCATCTGTCGCCAGGCTTTTAAAATATTCAGCTATAATTAAAGAGGATAAAATTTCTCCAAAACTCGAAACCACATGTTTGGTTTTATTGGATAGCTCATTAAGCAAATAAACACCTTCGTATAAGGTTTCCAGTCGATTAAACTCGGTTTTCACCTTGCTTAAAACTCCGCTTTGATTTTGAACAGGAATTAATTCTTTTACCGCATCCAGGTGTCTTTTCTCGTTCTGAGCCAGAATTTCTTTATAGGCTAAATCTTCTTTAGCCGCTAATTCTGCCATTTTTAATAGATCGTTGGTTACCCCACCAAAGGCTGAAAACACAGCAATGGTTTTATCTTGTTGCACATGCTTTTTTACAGTTTCGGCTACAAGTTTGATTCGCTCCGGAGAGGCCAAAGAAGATCCTCCGAATTTTAGAATATTCATAAGAATAATTTAATAGTTTGAAATAAATAGTTTTGAGTTCGTTGTAAAACGTGTGTGAGTGCGGACGGAAAATTATATACATACTACCCCAAAGGGGTAATAATTGTACGAGTAATAATAATAGAAATAGCAACTCCTGTTGTAGAAGTAATGTTTGAATTGCTATTTAATTTAATACTCTTCATTGTTTTCCTTAAAAGATATTATAAAAGTATAGAAATAAGGAGATATAAAAAACTAAAAACACACATTTGCCGAAAAAATATGAGATTATCATAATTTCACAAAAACAAAAGCCCGATTTTTACCAAAATCGGGCTTTTGTTCCTTTTATTTCAATGGAAATATTACAATCCGCTAATATAACTTCCATAGAGATCATTAAACTGAATCCCTTTTGTATATCGTTGCTTGCTTAGTTTTTTAAATTCCACTAATCCCCAAAGCAAAAATTCCTTTAGAAAATAGGTATCGGTCTTCTCCATTTCTGGCTGATATTTTTTGATCAATTCATTTAACGGGCCTACCTCATCTAGTCTTTTCTTATAGTCTTCATCAGTAAGATCATCTGGCAGCTCAAAGCCGGTTTGTTCAAAAAACCATTCTATCAGGTCATCATATGGTGTTTTCTCATCTGGTCGTTGCAATTTTTCAATCTTAGGGAAATAATTAGGGAATAAGGTTTTTACCGCATCTCCAAGTAATTGTGTCGCCACGGCGGCAGCTCCTTCCTGCTCCCCTTCGTAAACCAATTCTACTTTACCGGTTACTGAAGGAATTACGCCCATAAAATCACCGAATCGCAACAATGTTTTATCTTTCCCATTTTTTAAAGTTCTGCGCTCTGCCGTACTCAAAAGATTTTCGTACGCCGTGATACTCATTCTGGCACTAATTCCGCTCTTCTCATCTATAAATTCACTCTCTCGAGCTTCAAAACCAATTTGCTCCAGCAGGTCTTTCGCCAGTTCTGGCACATAAACCATATCGGTTTGTCTGGAATCTAACTTAGCTTCTTGCTGAGTAATGGTCTTGGCGATCTCTATAGTTTCAGGATAGTGTGTTAAAATCTGCGAGCCAATCCTGTCTTTAAGTGGTGTTACAATACTACCGCGATTGGTATAATCTTCAGGGTTTGCAGTAAATACAAATTGCATATCTAAAGGCAGCCTTAATTTAAAGCCGCGAATCTGGATATCGCCCTCCTGAAGAATATTGAACAATGCCACCTGAATTCTGGCCTGTAAATCGGGGAGCTCGTTAATTACAAAAATACTACGATTAGCACGTGGAATCATTCCAAAATGAATCACACGATCATCTGCATAACTCAATTTTAAATTGGCTGCTTTAATCGGATCTACATCGCCAATTAAATCGGCTACCGTAACATCTGGGGTAGCCAACTTTTCAAAAAATCGCTCACTCCTGTGGATCCAGGTAATAGGTGTTTGGTCTCCTTTCTCTGCGATGAGTTCTTTGGCATATCGCGAAATAGGGTTTAAAGGATCGTCACTAATTTCTGAACCTTTAACCGCCGGGATGTATTCGTCCAAAAGATTGAGCATTAAACGCGCTAATCTTGTTTTAGCCTGCCCGCGTAATCCTAATAAATTAATGTTATGTTTAGATAATATCGCACGTTCTAAGTCCGGAATTACAGTATCATCGTACCCATGAATTCCGGTGAATGAAGCTTCTTTCTTTTTAATTTTTGCAATTAAATTATCACGAAGCTCATCTTTGATGCTTTTACTTTTATATCCTGAAGATTTGAGTTCTCCCAGGTTTTTTACTTTCTCCATATTCATATCTTCTTTTTCTTTTAGCCTCTAATTCTTTTTTTTCTATTGGTTTCGTAATCTTCAAAAATCATTTCTCCAAGTCCTTGAAGTCCGGTATAAAATGCTTTTCCCTGATTTGCCTGTGTAAATTCCCTTATAAACTGCATTAAATAAGGATCCTGTGCAATCATAAATGTAGTAATAGGGATTTGAAGTTTACGTGCCTGTTGCGCCATGTTATAGCATTTATCAACAATATATGGATCTAAACCCATACTGTTTTTATAATAACTGCCATCGCGTTCTCTAATACAGCTTGGTTTACCATCTGTAATCATAAAAATTTGCTTATTGGTATTTCGCTTTCTACGCAAAATATCCATAGCCAGCTTTAACCCATCCACCGTATTGGTATGATACGGCCCTACTTTTAAATAGGGTAAATCTGCAATAGAAACCGGCCAGGCATCATTTCCAAAAACAATAATATCCAACGTGTCTTTTGGGTAACGTGTAGTAATTAATTCGGCCAAAGCCATCGCAACTTTTTTTGCCGGAGTGATACGGTCTTCACCATACAGGATCATACTATGACTAAGATCGATCATTAACACGGTACTCATTTGAGATTTGTAATGCGTTTCTTCCACCACCAAATCATCATGCGTCATATTAAAATCACCAATACCATGATTAATCTGGGCATTCCGTAAACTTTCAGTCATCGAGATCCGGTCTAAAGAATCGCCAAACTGATAATCCCTAAAATCACCGGTATGCTCATCTCCACGCCCAACATGACTGGTACGGTGATTCCCGGAATTTCCTTTTCTCATCTTTCCGAAGATCTGATCTAATGCCTGTTGCCGTATGGCTCTTTCGGTTTTGGCGGTAATCTTTAAATTTCCCGATCCATCACCATCTTCACCACCATCAGGATCCAATTCTTCTTTAATATACCCCTTCTGTTTCAGGTCTTCAATAAAATCGTCGATGGTATATTCACTGGTCGTAAGTTGGTATTCTTCGTCCAACTGGCGTAACCAGTCTAGCGCTTCATCTAAATCACCAGAAGTATGGGTGATCAATTCTTTAAAGATTTCGAAGAGCTTTTCAAAAGGGGTGATGTTAGGTTCCTCGTACTTCTTAAAAACAAAACCCTTTTCCTTCATTTTATCTTTCTTCTTCATACTTTAAAATTACGCTTTTTTCGATAGAATTAAAATTCAACATTTCATAAGTTTAAAAAATAGATCAATTCATCACCAATCCCGTGAGAAATCAGCTTTATTAAGTTATTCTTTTCTTAAATACTTTTAAAATTTCCTGAATAATCAGAGATTTGAAGTTGAAATTGACCGAAAAATTTCCAACATAAAACGAACATCAGCATGGACACCGCTGAAATTATCATACTTTTCCTAAATTTTATTTTTTTAATTCCGACTTTAGCCTCTATTACCCGGTTTGATCAATGGTGGATTAGAGGATTTGATTTTCCCAGAATACAAATTTCAGTTTGTATTATAATTACGCTGATCTTGTGCTTTATAGTCTATGATTTTTCCAAAACATGGCATTATGTTGCAACAGTTTTACTTTTCTTAAGTTTGATTTATCAGTGCGTCAAAATATTCCCATATACCATACTTGCGAAAAAACAGGTTATTAAATATAAAGGAAAAGAAGATAACGCCACTATTTCTATCCTGGTAAGCAATGTTCTTACCCCTAATAAGCATCCAGAAAAATTAGTTGCACTGGTTAAAAAAAGACAACCGGATATCCTTTTAACTTTAGAAACAGATAAACGTTGGGAAAATGTTTTAGAAGAGATAGAAGATGATTATAAATATACTATAAAAGTTCCGCTGGATAATCTTTATGGAATGCACTTATACTCGAAGCTAGAGTTGATAGATGCAGATGTTCATTATCTTGTACAGGAAGACATTCCATCCATTCATGGCTATGTAAAACTTAGAAATGGTACCAAATTAAAGATCCATTGTTTACATCCTATGCCTCCAAGCCCTACTGAAAGTTATACCTCTACCAACCGAGATGCTGAAATTTTAATGCTGGGAAGAGATCTTTCTCCGGAAGACCGTAAGGTTTTGGTGTTTGGCGACCTTAATGATGTAGCATGGTCCAGAACTACGAAGCTTTTTCAACAAATGAGCGGATTGATGGATCCACGTATAGGAAGGGGATTTTTTAATACTTTCCATACCGGATATCGTTTGTTTCGTTGGCCGTTAGATCATGTTTTTCATTCCAAAGACTTCACCTTAATAGAGATTGCCAGGGAAAAAAGTATTGGTAGCGACCACTTTCCTATGTATATAAAATTAAATTATGATCCCAGAGCTGCGGCGGTGCAGGAAGAGTTAGAATTGGAACGCGAGGACGAATTATGGGCTCATGAAAAAATTGAAGAGGCGCATCCTCTAGAAAAAAGCATAAGAATCCCTAAAAAAATTCGTTAATAGATTTCAGTTGTTTTACAACTTCACAATGTTTGACGGTTACGGGTTTTTCAATATAATCAATCACCCTTTGATAGGTTTCTGCCCTACTTCGATCTTTTTGGTCTATGGATGAGGTGACCATAATTACATGAATCTGATCATACAATACATGTTTTTTAATCTTATCTAAAAATTCCCACCCCGACATTAAAGGCATATTAATATCCAGAAAAATAAGATAAACCTTTTCCTTATTTTCCAGATTTTCTGGCTTATTTAAATATTCTAAAGTTTCAAGAGCACTTTTAAAAATGATTGGTTTAGATGAAATTTTGCATCTAGAAATCATTTTTCGTTGCATCATTAAAACAATATCATCATCATCTACCAATATGACTTCCAACATAATGTAGGTTAATATTAATGTTCTACATAGATTTAGGGCAATAAATCTATTTATAATATGTTTTTTGCGCTATGTTTCGTATCACAGCATCTAAATCCTCGGCGGAATTTAATATATTTTCTAATAAATCCTTAGTTTCTGTAGTATTATTTTCATTATACTTCAATAAATCAACTAAACCCATGATTTTTGCCAAAGGCGCTCTAACCGTATGGGACTGCTCCCAGGCAATTTCCTCTAGCTTGCGGTTTCTATGTTCGATTTGTTTAATATACTCTTTCTGCTGTGTAATATCTTGTTTAGAGCCAATAATTCTTTGTGGTATATCCTGTTTATTATAAAGCACATAACTGCGATCTAAAAAAGTTTTATAGCTTCCATCAGCACATAAAAACCGGTACTCCAAACTAAAAAATCTTTCCTTTGCGCGCAGGGTTTTTTCGACCTTATTCTTGATAAATTTTCGATCGCTCTCATGAACCTTCTTATACCACCATTTTGTAAAATCCTGTTTTTCTATTTTCCTGGGATCATAACCACAAACTTTATAAAAGCCTTTAGAAATTTGAACCGAATTATTAAGTACATCAAAATCGGTTATAATATCACTGGTCGCTTCAGAAATAATTTCATACCTGGATAAACTTTCTGACAAACGATTTCTCTGCTCTACCAAATCTGTAACATCCCGGCTATTGATAACTATTCCTTCAATGGGCGTATAATTTATTAAGTTGGATAACTTTGTTTCTAAATAACGCCAGTATCCCATCCCATCTTTCACCCGGTAAAATGGAAGGCCTATTTTGCTATTATCCCCATGTTTTATCGACTTTACTACCGTCTTTAAAAATTGCTGGTCTTCCGGATGTATATCATCAAAGAAGTTTCGTTTTTTTAATTTCTCTGGCTTTAATTTTAAGATATTTTCTACGCTTGGGCTAATATAACTATAATTAAAATCTCGATCTAGAATCGCTATCAAATCACTCCCCTCCTGCACTAACGATTTAAAACGCTCTTCACTGTCTTTTAATGCCTGTCTTATTTTAATATTTTCGGTAATGTCTTCAGCAATGGTCAAACGAGCTTCCTTTTGATCATAGTTAATTGGTGAACTATAAAAATTCACCTTGATTTCAGTACCGTCTTTCTTTACATAACAGGCCGTGTCGTGCAAAAAATCATCCGTAAATTGCTTGATCAATAATTTTAATTTTTCTTTTTCTTCCCGTGCCCATAAATCACTGGCTTTCATGTTTAGAAACTCTTGTTCAGAATATCCGTAATGATCTATTGCCGCCTTATTTACACTTAAATATTTTAAAGTATAGCGATCAATAACCCACATAGGTAAAGGTGAGGAGTGAAATAATGTTTTATAATTATCTTCAGATTTACTTATCTGCTGCTTATATTCTTTACGCTTAATCGCAAAATATATACTTCTTTTTAAGGATGGAGGGTTTATTTCAGAAACATGAATGTAATCCTCGATCCCCAGAGCAAAAGATTCATAAGCATGTTCCCTGATTTTGCTGTTAGATATGATTAAGACCGCAAAATCTTGCTGTTGCACAACAAAATTCAAAATCTCTGTGATATCAGTTTCCAAATAGCTTAGCTGGAGTATCAGTATATCAAAATCACAGTTTTCAAAAAGAATTCGCTTAAGGGAGTTAAGACCACTGCACTGGGAAATATAATTGTTTGGATATTGTTTTAAAGCACGTAGAATAGTTTCACTTTCTTCTATAAAACCAAAAAGTAGGATATGTACAGGAAGGGATTTATGCATAATTAAAAATGGAGAGTTAAAACCCTGAGTTCTACGTATAAATTAAAAAAGGGCGTTTTAAATTTAAGGTTTTAAAACCAAACTTAAGAATTAAAATATTTAATTTTAGAAAAATTATTTAGCAAGACTGAATATTTAAGAATAATGACTGATAATTTTTTGCCCTTTTAAGCAAAACATACTACTTTTCAAAAAAAGTAATTTAGATGTTTTCATTCTTCTCAAAGAAGTATTTTTTTGTAGATCTATTAGAAGGGTTTACTGATTTTCATAATCATATCCTACCAGGTATCGATGATGGGTCGCCCGATGTAGAGACCAGTCTTCAGCTTATACAAAAATTTGGAGAGTTTGGCGTAACCAACTTTGTGCATAGCCCTCACGTCATGAACGATTATTATCCCAATACTCCAAAGACAATTAATGCTGCACTTGCAGAGTTACAGGCTGTACAACCAGCCCATATTAAAAATTCGGCCGCTGCAGAATATATGATGGATCAATCCCTAATGGATAAACTCTCTGAAGAAAAATTGCTGAAAATTTCAGGCAATTTTAGTCTGGTAGAAATGTCTTTTTTACAACCGCCAATTAACCTTAAAGAAATTATTTTCACCCTTCAAAATAAAGGTCATGTCTTAATATTGGCGCATCCAGAACGTTACGGATTTTTCCATGAGCCCAGCCTAAGAAAATATACCGATCTAAAAAATCGTGGCTGTTATTTTCAGTTAAATATGCTCTCTCTTAGTGAACACTACGGTAGAGGAATCCAGAAAATGGCTTTTAAATTACTGGAAAATCAAATGATTGATTATATAAGTAGTGATACCCACCGGTTGGAACACCTTGAAAAATTACAGAACATCAAACTGAAATCTAAAGAAATGGAAATGTTAAAGCCCGTTGTAGAAAAAAGTAAAGGGCTTTTTGCTTAAACCTTATAATTATCAAAGATACTTTGTTTATCCTGAATCAGCATTTTATCGCTAAGTAATAGATGTAACTGCTCAGGAAAATCATCTTTGATTTTAGTGCTATTCACAATCAAAAATGTTTGTTGGTGGATTGGCGTTTCGTCTTTAGCAATTAATTGCTCCCGCTCTTTTTCCCCTCCTTTTAAACCGGTGAGCATAATTTTGCCCGATTGATGGTACAAAAACAAATTCGCCAATGTTTTTAACGCCACAGGATATTCATTAAATATCGTAAAAACACTACCCGATTTTCTATTGGCTAATATAAAATCGGTAAGACCAAAAACTTCCTGAAGTGTAAAAAAATAGCGATAAGCTTCGGGCTTAGTCATCATAATCGCATTTTTCCATCGTAATTGCCTTTTCCAAATTGGTAATACTGAACCCGTACTTCCTAAAACATTACCAAACCTAATGGTTTTAAAATCGGTCATGCCGTCAAGATTTGAAAACCAAAAACACAGTTTTTCTGCCCAACGCTTACTTTTTCCCATCACCGATTTAGGTTCCACCGCTTTATCGGTAGATAATAAAATACACTGTTCTGTTTTATAGGTTTCCGCTAAATAAAAAATAATATACGTTCCTGCGATATTATTCTTTATCACTTCCTCAAGCTCATTTTCCAGTAACGCAACATGCTTATATGCCGCAGCGTGGATCACAATTTCTGGCTTAAATTCCTCAAAAATAGCAGTCATCCTTTCCCGGTTAGTCACATCGGCAAGTAAGCATTGCATTTTTGCATTGGGATACAAAACCTCCAATTCTTCTTTTAGATAAAACAAAGCAGTTTCTGCCTGATCTACAATAATGATTTCTGAAAAGGAATCTGAATAATATTTTACCAAAGCAGCACCTATAAATCCTGCTCCGCCGGTAATCAGTAATTTTTTATTTTTCTGCTGAAATTTACCCGGTGCTATTCGTTCCGTTTTATATAAATCCTGAAGCTGAAATTCTTTAAAATTGAAATCATTTTTTTTCCAATCCTGAAGCGCAAGAGTAAATACGTTAGCTTTTGCACTTATCATTTTCTCTAAAAAAGCGGCTTTGATCCCAAAATCAGATTTATATTCTTCTTCAATATAAATTACTGAAGATTGATTTTCTAACAGTTCCAGGTTTTCTAATTCTAGAGAGTTGATCGTTTTTTTATCGAAAATAAGGACGTTTGACCTCACCCAATTTTGTCGAAGAAAATCTGAAACTTCTATAAGCTTTGATGCTTCTCCAAATACGATAAGCTGTTCTTTAAAATTTGGTTTAATCATGTTTTATTGCCGCTAATATTTCGGTTTTAATAAAATTAAGGTCTGCTGAAGTCATCGCCGTTCCCGATGGTAAACATAAGCCATTTTCAAAGATCGTTTCGGCAACAATACTTCCGTAGAAATCAAATTCGGTAAAAACAGGTTGTGTATGTAAAGGTTTCCAAATACGCCGACTTTCGATATTCTTTTTTGCTAATAGCCTCATCAAATCCAATGCTGATATTTGCAATTTTTCCTTATCCATTTCTACAATACTCAACCAGTGATTACTTTTATATTCTGAAGAGCATTCGTCAAACATCTGAAAACCGTCTATATCATTCAAAAAAGAAGCGTAAAATTGTTGAATTTCACGTTTCTTTTTGGTTCGCTCTTCCAAAACATCGATTTGCGAAAGTCCAATAGCCGCTAAAACATTGCTCATTCGATAATTATAGCCTATCTCTTTATGCAAATAAAAATCTTCGTTTTCCTTAGACTGTGTGGCCCAAAAAATAGCTTTATTTTTCTGAATATCATCCTGGCAAACTAGTGCTCCCCCTGCCGAAGTAGTAATAATTTTGTTTCCGTTAAAAGAAAATAACGCCAAATCGCCAAAACTACCGCAAGCTCTGTTACTATATCTACTTCCCATAGCCTCAGCTGCATCCTCAATAATTGGAATTTCATATTTCGCAGAAATTCGATGAATTTCATCCACCTTATAAGGCATCCCATAAATATGTACGGCAATTATTGCTTTAGGTTTCTTTCCCTTCTTAATTTGAGAGGTGATGGCTTCCTCTAAATAAACCGGCGATAAATTATAGGTTTCTTTTTCGCTATCTACAAAAACAGGTGTTGCACCTTCGTACAGAACCGGATTTACCGAAGCGGCAAAACTTAAGCTCTGGCAAATCACCACATCTCCCTTACCAATATTCAATAACTTTAAAGCTAAATGTAAAGCTGAAGTTCCTGAATTTAAAGCAACCACATGCCGATCTTGGCCTCCTAAAAATGAAGAAATTTTAGCTTCAAATTCACCAATCTGAGGACCAACGGGAGCAATCCAGTTTTCCTGAAAAACCTGCTGAATTTTTTGTAGTTCGTTACCGCTTATATGCGGCGGTGAAAGCCAGATTTTCTTCATCAACTAATGAATTTCAGGAAATATAGGTTATTCTGCTTTCTTTTTAGGAATTACATGATCAAAATTTACGGCATCATACCCATTAGCGCTGTATATAGTCTTCAGCAAAATTTTAAGATCAAAAACAAAACTCTGATGTTCGATATAATAATTATCCAAACGGAATTTCTGCGGCCATTTTAGCGAATTTCTACCGGTAATTTGTGCCAGCCCGGTAATTCCCGGTAGTACGCGATGCCTATCTCGCTGTAATTTATCCTCGAGATTGATATAATACACCGGTAGCGGCCGGGGACCAATAAAACTCATTTCAAACTTAAGAATATTAAAAAGTTGCGGAATTTCATCTAAACCCGATTTTCTAAGAATTCGGCCAAATCTGGTGACACGCAGTTCTTCCTTTAAAAGTCTTCCTTCAGCATCTTTCTTATCATTCATTGTTTTAAACTTATAAATCCTAAAACTTACGGCATCTTTCCCTACCCGCTCCTGAATAAAAAGGGGATAAAAACCATCGAAAATAAGGATAAGTAAAATGATAAGTACAAAAACCGGTAGAAATAACAATAGTGTAAAAAGAGCAAAAACAAAGTCGAACATACGTTTAACGTACTTGCGGTACATATTGAGATACTTTTTAAAATTAAGTACGGAATCTGACTAAAATCTAACGAAAATTTACAGTTTTTTATCGGCTTTTTCTCCTAAAACACCTTTTACATCATAAACTACCGCATCTTTACTTTTAAGTTCAGACAAATCCATCTCCAAAAATTCCTGATGTGCCACCGCTAAAATTAAAGCATCAAAAGTGGCGTTTGGCTTTTTATTAAGGGTCTTTAGGCCATATTCGTGCAATACCTCCTCTGGGTTTGCTAAAGGATCATACACTGTTACATGCACCCCGTAATCTTTTAAATTTCGATAAACATCGATTACTCTGGTATTGCGAACGTCCGGGCAATTCTCCTTGAAGGTAAAACCTAAAATAAGAATATTAGATTCTTTAACCTTAAGATCTTTATGAAGCATTAATTTCACCACTTCTGCAGCTACATATTGCCCCATACTATCGTTCATTCGTCTTCCGGCAAGGATAATTTCCGGGTGATAGCCTACCGCCTGCGCTTTTTGGGCTAAATAATAAGGATCTACACCAATACAATGTCCGCCAACAAGACCGGGAGTAAACGGAATGAAATTCCATTTTGTACCAGCAGCTTGCAGTACCGCTTTGGTATCAATATCCAAAATATTAAAGATTTTGGCCAGTTCGTTTACAAAAGCAATATTGATATCACGCTGCGAATTTTCGATTACTTTAGCCGCTTCGGCTACTTTTATTGAGGGTGCCAGATGGGTTCCGGCAGTAATCACCGAGGCGTATACAGCGTTTATGTCTTCAGCAATTTGTTTGGTAGAGCCCGAGGTGACTTTTAAAATTTTGTCTACAGTATGCTTTTTATCACCAGGATTTATACGCTCTGGGGAATAGCCCACAAAAAAGTCGTTATTAAAACGAAGTCCGCTAAATTTCTCTAAAACGGGCACACATTCTTCTTCGGTAGCGCCAGGAAAAACAGTGCTTTCATAAACCACTATATCTCCGTGTTTTATGACTTTACCTACGGTTTCACTGCTTTTATATAGTGGTGTAAGATCTGGTTTATTATTTCTATCTACCGGGGTTGGAACGGTAATAATATAAAAATCACATTGTTCTAAATCTTTAGAATTGGACGTACAGAAGAGACCGGTTTCTTCGGAATTACTTTTCTTTAAAACCGCTTTTAATTCATGATCCGCTACCTCTAAAGTTTTGTCTTTGCCCTGTTGTAATTCCTTTATACGCGAATTGTTAATATCAAATCCAACCACTGTATATTTAGTAGCGAAAAGACGTGCTAAAGGTAAACCTACGTACCCAAGACCTATAACTGCTATTTTCTTTTGTATCATTTACTTTAAATTATTCCAATACCAGGACACGGCTTCAGCTAAACCTGCTTTAACTGAAAATTCCGGCTGATACTCAAGTAATTTCTTAGCTTTTTCGATCGATGCCTGGGAATGGGGCACATCACCCTGGCGTGCAGGACCGTATTTAGCCGAAATATCTAAAATTTCAGGATCAAATTTATATAATTCAGCCTTTAATATTTCAACAAGTTGGTTAAGATCTGTTCTTTCGCCGCAAGCTACATTATAAATTTGATTTACTGCTTCTGGGGTTTCGGTGAGCATGGCCAGTAAATTTGCCTGAATCACATTATCGATATAGGTAAAGTCTCGTGAAAAACTACCATCGCCATTAATAACCGGCGATCGATGATTCATTAGTTTTTTAACAAACTTTGGGATGACCGCTGCATACGCGCCATCGGGATCCTGATGGCGCCCAAATACATTAAAATAGCGTAAGCCTATGCTATTTAAGCCATAGGTTTTCTGAAAAACATCGGCGTAAAGCTCATTTACATATTTTGTGATAGCATAAGGAGACAATGGTTTCCCTATATGATCTTCTACTTTAGGCAATGCTGCGGCATCTCCATAAGTTGAAGAGCTTGCAGCATATATAAATCTTTTTACCTGGTTTTCCTTCGCGGCAACCAGCATATTTAAAAAGCCGTTTATATTTACTGCATTTGTAGTTTGCGGATCCTTAATCGAACGTGGTACCGATCCTAATGCAGCCTGATGTAAAATATAATCTACATTTTTACAGGCTCCTAGACAAGCATCAGCATCGCGGATATCGGCTTCGATTAAAGCAAAATTTTGGTGATCCTTAAATAGATTTAGATTTGCTTTTTTCCCGGTAGAAAAATTATCAAGGCAAATCACCCTTGCATTAAGATCAAGAAGGCTTTTACAAAGATTAGAACCAATAAAACCGGCTCCTCCGGTAACAAGTACTGTACTGCCGGTTAGTTTTGCCCGTTTATTTGCATCTATCAAAATATGGATTATTAAAGTTCAGAATCAAACGTAGTCGATTCTAAATTTACCAATTTGGTTTTGATAATCTTTTCTGTTGTTTTATTTAATTCGGCCTCTCCTTTTAATCGTTTTCCAAGAAGCTTCATAGCCCCTTTTCCTATTTTACGAGGATTTTGCTCTATGTAACTGATTGAAGGCGTTAAATAAGAAGTAATTTCTTCGTTTAAAAAGCCAACTACTTTTAAATCTTCCGGAATTCGAATATTATTTTCATACGCATAGCGGTATACTCTCATGGTGCTTTCAGTATCACAGCATAACACCGCTTCTACTTTATCGTCAATTAAAATCTCATGAATTTTTTCTTCAAGAAATTCCCTTCTGGTTGAAGCTGCAATATGCTCTTTCATACTAGGCAATAAAGCTTCCTGATATCCCCTAATTCTTTCTTTACCGTTAACCAGGTGAAGAATGGTAGAGACTACACCAATTTTCTTAATTCCTTTTTTGATGAGCTTAGTGGTTACCTTTTTAAAACTTTCAGCATCATCTACCCCTACTTTATCTACCGGCATATCATAATTAATACGGTCATAAAGTACCACAGGGATATCATAATCGATTAAGTTATAGATATGTTCAAAAGCGCGTTTACGCTGCGTTTCTTCAGCAATAGATAATAAAACACCATCTACAAAACCAGAGGTTAAATGATCTATGATCTGAACTTCACGATCATAGGACTCGTTAGAAATATACGTAATTACCTGCAATCCTTCTTCTTGTGCCCTCGCTTCTATTCCCGATAACACTTTGGCAAAAAAGACATTGGCTATGTTTGGTATAATTACACCAATAGTCCCACTTCTACTACTTTTTAAATTAACGGCCACAGGATTAGGACGATAGTTGTGTAAAGTTGCTAATTCTTTAACTCGCTCTACAGTCTTCTGACTAATTTCCGGGCTGTCGTTTAAGGCTTTAGAAACAGTAGAAACTGAAACATTAAGCAATTTAGAAAGCTCTTTTAAGGTGATTTTATTTTTCATACCTTCAACCTAAAGTTTAAATGTGGTTTTTACGCCAAAGAAAAGCATTTTTGACGTTGCTAAAAAATAAATTCGACGAATATGTAATCGGACAAACCTATTTTCATGTTTACAAAGATAAATTTTACAACTCACAAAGCCTATACCCCTGTCATAACATGGGATATTCCCCATAGACGATCTTGATTTTAAAAATAAAGCTTAAAAATAAAGCGGGTCATCCGATTAATACCATCTTTTTATGGAAACACCCCCCTATTTTATTGTTTTTTATTAAAAAGAATTCAAAAAAGCCGGGGATCTGATTATTAAAGATGAAAAAAATTAGGGGCACTCTGCATATCAATTCCTTAGGTGGATTGTTTAAGGTCATGATTCCAAATATTAATTATTCTATATTCTTTTTATAATAGCTATTATCTATATTTTTTATGAAGTTTTTTAGTTCCTACTGGTTTTATATTATCGCTGCAATAATCACCATTATCGGACTAGTAACAGGCTGGTATTTTTTCTTTTTACTGGTGTTGCCTATAGGTCTTTTTAGCAGCAAAAAAGATCGATAAAAAACCAAATATTAAGGAATAGCCAAAGGGAGTTAAACTTATACTAAACCACTCAAATCACTTGGATTTAAGGCCATCTCAACGTAATTTAACATTTGAAACCAATTGAAAAATTATAACAAAATGAAAGATTACGGAACCCTATCGCAGGCAATAAATAAATTAAAATTAGAAGAAGGTTATGAACATGATTTTAATTTACTGGACGAGCATCTGGAAATAAAATCGGAAAACGAAAAATATGGTGTTCATGAATTTGATGTAGATAAAGTCCTGCGTTTTGAAGGGATGAGCAATCCTGATGATAACGCTATCCTATATGCCATTACTACAGAAAATGGAAAAAAAGGAACCTTAGTTGATGGATATGGAGTTTCCAGTGGGCAGGTCTCTGAAGAGATGAGCAAGAAACTTGATATGAAACAAAACAGACCTATAGAATAGGTTGATTATGGTATAGCGTTAAACTTCTATTAAACGCTGTACTACACATTTAAGTATTGTATTTTTGTATTGAAAATAAAAAAACTATAAATAAATACTATGAATTATTTAGGATTAGACAAGGAAAAGATAGCTTTAACTGTAGATGAGTTAAACATTTTACTGGCTGATTATCATTTATACTATCAAAAGTTAAGAAACTTTCACTGGAATGTAATCGGCAAAAATTTCTTCGATTTACATGAAAAATTTGAAGAAATGTACGATGATGCTAAACTGAAAGTAGATGAGATTGCAGAGCGTGTGCTAACTTTACGTTTTCAGCCTACAAGTAATTTTAGTGAGTATTTGAAAATGTCGAATTTAGAAGAATCCATTTCTGAACTTACCGACTATGAAATGATTGAGCAACTTATAAAAGATCATGGAGTTATCTTATCACAAATGCGAAAAGTAATCAAAGCGGCAGATGCTGCCGGTGACGAGGGGACTATAGATTTAGTAGGCGCTTACATCAGGGAACTTGAAAAAACCAGCTGGATGTTGGATGCATGGAAAATGAAAACTACCGAAACGCATAAAGCTATTCCTGCTAAATAATCTATTTTACATACATGGCAAAAAGCTTTGATATTGAAAAATCATTAGAGTCCCTGGTTGATAAACTAAGTGGATGGCTTAATAGCCTTATCGTGAACCTGCCAAATATTATTTTGGCAGTTCTCGTTTTTATACTTTTCATATTTACCGCAAAATGGATTGGAAAGTTTGTAAACCGACTTTTAATCAGAAAAGTTAAGCAAGACTCTATCCGGGAAATTACTATTAAGGTCCTGAAAGCGATTATTATCCTAACTGGTTTTTTTGTCGCATTAGGGCTTCTTAATCTTAATAAGTTACTTACTTCCATACTTGCGGGAGCGGGAGTGATTGGACTGGCGGTTGGTTTAGCATTGCAGGGACCACTAAACAATAGTTTTTCTGGCGTTATTTTAAGTTTTTTACCCGAATTACAAATAGGGGATTGGGTAGAAACAAATGGCTATGCCGGTACCGTAGTTGAAATTAACTTAAGAAGTATAAAAGTTAGACAGTCTGATAACAACTTTGTGGTGATCCCAAATTCAAAAATTGTAAATGATGCTTTTAAAAATTACAGCAGGACCGAACGTTCCCGGATTTTTGTAAACTGCGGTGTCCACTATAGTTCAGATCTGGAAATGGTGAAAAAGTTAACCACAGATACGATTGCAGAATTATTCCCACAGAACGGTGAAGAAGAAGTGGAATTTCTTTATAATGAATTTGCCGACAGCTCTATTAATTTCACAGTACGATTCTGGACCGATGCCAGGAAAAATTTCGACATTCTTGCAGCACAAAGCAGGGCTATTATCGCTATTAAAAAGGCTTTTGATAACAATGATATCAATATACCGTTCCCTATAAGAACTATTGATTTTTCGAATAATTTAAGTTTAAATCAAAGCAAAGAAACTGATAAGGATTAAAATTATTTCTATAAACAAAAAAGGCTTTTGGAATTAAAATACCAAAAGCCTTTTTTTTATAAAATTAGCAGACGAACAAATGCTTAAAAAAAGAAATTTCTATCTCTAATCTCTCCTTTTTTACCCAGGGTATTAAACTTATAACTAAAGCCCAGCATAAAATATTGCTGGAGTACCGTACTTTGAACATCTTCAACATAATTCAATTCTGATTGACGCTGAGTATTGGTGTTTTGATTCAATAAATCAAAAGCTTTTAAACTAATATTTCCTTTATTATCCAGTATGGAATAGGTAAGTGTACTGTTCCAGAGTACTGTAGATTGTTGAAAAGCCTGCCCTACGTTTGGGTTATTAAAATACGTAAGATCATTTTGCCACTCCAGATTTTCCGGCCAGTTGGTAATTGTTCGAAGACGAAATTCATGTCTGGTAAACCGGTAATCTTCGAAAGAATTAATATCAAATTCTACCGTATTGAACCTCATACTATATCCGGGACGCAGTTCCAAAAAGGCGCCCAACTTATAAGTCAAATTTAAAGTAGGACCTACTAACCTGGAATCACGATTGTACATTTGATCGTTATTGTAATTTACGCTTCGTTGTACATTACTATAAAGGCCAAAACCTACTTTTAAACTGGATAAAGTATCAAGCTCAATATCCTTACTATAACTAATATTTCCGTAAGCACTGTAACTTCCGTCTACATTATCATAGGTCGTATAGCGCACAAAATTGTTATCTACCTCAGATCTTGAAACGACCTGATCATCAAATTTAGAAAAACTTATATACGCGTAAAGACCACTACGGGTTTGAAAATCATAATTATTGAAGTTTATATAAAAATTTGTTTCATTAGAAGGTTTAAGATCGGGATTTCCCTGAACGATATTTAATGGATCTGAAATATCAATGTATGGGGATAGTTGTCGTACTCCCGGTGCATCATTTCTTCTGGAAACATAGGAATATATACTCATTTTTTGATTGATCCTATAACTAAAATTGAAATCATATTCTAGAGCGTCAAAATCCTGTGAGAAATTGAAGTCCCTAAGGTTATCGCTACTGGTTAACTCTCTATGAACATATCCTACTCCAAGGCCTACATTTATCTTCTCTGTATTCCAATCTATTCCAAGCTCGGGACGATAAAATTCATTTACATTTTCGAAATCTGTGCTTTGCTCGACATTAAAATCTTCAAAATCTCCAGAAGCGTTATTTAGATCATAAACATATTGCTTATCATCTCTGGAATCATTTCCATATCCCATTTGAGAATTCAGAAAAAACTTATCTTTTATAACAGGTAACCTATAGCGTAAGGTAGAATTTACGTTATTGTTTTCCTGTTTTCCATCGGTATATTGATTTCTATCAGTCAATTCCCCATCATCTCCAAAGGTTTCTGCGGAAGTTAGTATAAAAGACTCTGAGTCATTATTTTCTAAATTACCATTAACCCGTAATGAAAGTGAAGAGCCGTTGTTCCATTTTTTATTAACATTAAAATTCCCCCCAAAAGTCTTCCCATCTCTAAATGTTTGGTTATCACTTTCAGATTGGTTAATTAAGTCCCCATTTTCATTAAAAGACTGCGAGTTACTTTCATAACTATTTTCGGCCTTCGTATAGCTAAAAGAGGGCATAGCATCTATAAACCAGGTAGTATCCGGCTTGGTGGTAAACTTCATATTAGCCTGATGGCGATCTGTATTTCCTTCGGTTTTAGAGTAACTTTCGGTAAAATATCGACTATCAGGAAAGATATTTTCCCTTTCCCTCTGGGTTTCTTCATAATTATTGGACCCCGAATAAAAATAATCTGCTGAAATTTCTGAAGTCTTACCCCAGGAATCCGCGAAATTAAGTCCGCCGGTTCTAGAATTTATAATTCCGCTACCAAAACCAAAACTACGCCCGTTAACGCTAAATGCTCCCGTGCTCGATACACTTATACTTCTGGCACCTCCAAACATTTTTTCGATCTCTCCAAAGCTAAAACCGGGAGAATTAATATTATTTCCCCCGCCAAGTGCACTTATTTGCAAATCGTTATCAAAATAATTTACCAGGCCAGCATATTCAAAACGATCATCTGTTCCGCCTCCTCCAGATAACCGACCAAAAACACCTTTATTCTTATCTTCGTCTATAGTGATGTTTATGGTTTTATTTTCTCCGCTACTAGCTTCTCCGGTAAAGGCATCAGAATCTGATTTTGTATCGGAAACCTGAATTTTACTAATCATTTCCTTGGTTAGGTTTCGGGTAGCGATAGTAGGATCGTCACCGCCAAAAAACGACTTGCCGTTTACCAGTATTTTATTTACCGGCTTTCCGTTAACGGTAATATTTCCTTCAGCATCGACTTCTACCCCGGGAAGTTCTTTTAATAAATCTTCTACCGTTGCATCTTTTTTGGTGGCAAAAGATTCGGCATTAAATTCTAAGGTATCTTTTTTGATAGTAACCGGAGCTCGCCTGGCTTTCACCAAAACATCACCAAGGGATTCTATCTGAAATTCGAGTTCTATAGGATTAAGCTTTATGATCCTGTCATTTTTTAAACTTACTCTTTGCTCGTATGGAATGTATCCTACAAAAGAAACAAACACATTTACTTCTTCCAGCGAGGTTCTGCCTATTAGGCTATATTCTCCATCTTTATCGGTAATGGTATAGGTAACTAGAGTACTATCCCCAATGGATTCCGCAAAAACCGTGGCTGCTTCCAGAGGCGCCTTACTTTCTTTATCAATTAATTTTCCGGAAATTTCAAATTTCTGTGCAGATAATGAAATACTAAAGAATACTGTGGCCAGTACCAGTAATTTTTTGAACATAAAATGATGATTTATTGATTGACATCTACTAATAACTAAAAAACTCGTTGAATATTTAACACTTAATTACATTTTAAGATTTATTTAACTTTTAAAAGCGCATATTCTTGCATAACGGTTTTTCTAGCGGGGATGACTCTTGCCATTTTTATGAAAAGAATCGAATCTGTAGCTAAAACTCAGCATAAAGTATTGGGTAAGTGTGGTAGACTCTGATGACGTAATGGCATCTGCCCCAGAATATTGAAATACATTGGTGTTTTCGTTTAAAATATCGTAAGCTTTAAGCGTGATCAATCCAAAATCATTTTTAAGAAATTTATAAGATACCGAAGAATTCCAGAAGAAAATATGGGCATCAAAACGATCCTGATCTACCTGTGGATTGGTAGAATACCTAAAATCATTATTCCATTCAAAGTCTTTAAAGAATTTAATAAAACCACTTAAGTTCACAGAATTTCGGTAGATACGCTGATCTTTTATAGTTTCTAAATCGTATTTGGCGACTTGTAGATTCATACTGTAGCTTAATCTCAATCTTAAAGATTGGTTGGAAATATTAACCGACGGACCTAAATTATAATTTTGACTGGTAGCTTTGTATAAGGTTCCATCAGTAAATCTGTAATTCTTGTTATGGCCTGCATTAAGGTAAAAGTTCACGCCAAGCTGACTAATAGAATCCAATTTAAAATTCTTATTCATTGATGCGTTTGCTGAAACTCTATACTCGTCCTTCATATTACTATAGGTTGTAAATCGCACCAAATCATTGCTAATCGTGGTTTGCGATTGCACAGGATCTACGGTATAATCACCGCTTAAGCTGCCATTAAAATAAAGCTGCTTATCCATATTATTGGTGTTGTAACTTAAGTTTAGATTGTGACGTTTTGTTAAGTCCAGATTTGGATTTCCTTCTACAATATATAGGGGATTCGAAATATTTCTATAAGGTGTTAAAGTATAAATTGAGGGAATTTGATTAGACAGGTTATAGTTTAGTCCTAAATTTGAAGTTTTACTCAAATAGTAATTGAGTCTCGCACTCCCCTCAAAAGCATTAAAGTTATTATCAAAACTAAAATCTCTAATTCTGTCTGTACTTTTCAGATCTGCTAAAGAATAACCGGCATCGATAGAAAAGTTAAAGCTTTCAGTCTGGGAACTAATATTTAAAGCGGGTTTATGGGTCGCTGTGTGATTATCGAAACTTGTACTCTGGTCTTCATTAAGCTTCTGGAACTGGTCGGATTCTTCATCATAATCATAAGCCAGATTCTCTGAGTCATCTAAATTGATAGCATAATTGTATGAAATTCCGTAGAAAAGCAGCTTTTCAATAATTGGAGATCTAAAGTTTACGAAAGCGCTGGAATTATTATTTTTAGACCCTCCTCTTATTATCTGATTTCGATAGATATCTTCCTGCTCTGAATCATAAAAAATATATTCTGATTCATTCCTTCTTTCAAAATCTGAATTATCGATATTAGTATTGATTCCCAGCATAATGAATGATTGCTTAAATCTTTTATTAATATTTAAATTAGTACTAAAATTAGTACTCTCGGTAATTCCGTAATTTGAAGCGGTAGAGGTATTTCTTAAATCACCGTTTTCTTTTCTACTTTCAGAAGTACTACTTCCTCTGGAAAAATTTTTATCATAACTAAATTTAGGGCGGGCATCTATCATCCAACTCGAATCTATGGCCAGCTTTATATGCGTGTTGATTTCATGCTTATCCTGGTTTCCTGTAGAATTATAACTACTCTCGGTAAAATAATTACCTTCTGGTCTTATATTTTCGGATGAGCTTATATTATCAAAATAATTATTGGTAGCGGTATAAAAATAATCTGAACTTACTTCCAGGTTTTTACCCAGATCATCTGCATAATTGGCACCTGTCACTTTAGAATTTACAATGCCGTCTCCTCCTCCTATTCTCCTCCCTCCTATACTTATCCCGCCATTATACGTAGTGTACGCATAGGTATTAAATACCTCTCGTAATTCTCCAAAAGTAAAGCCGGATGTATTAATATTATTACCTCCACTTAATACACTTAATCTTAAATCGTCATTAAAATAGTTGGCTAATCCGGCATATTCGTAACGCTCGTCTGTCCCTCCACCCGCAGCTAATCTGCCAAAAACGCCTTTATTTTTATCTTTATCAAGCTTTATATTAATAGTTTTACTTTTGCCATCGGCTTTTTCACCTCTAAAAACCTGGCTATCAGATCGGGTATCGACCACCTGAATTTTCTCGACCATATCTTTCAATAAATTTTTAGTGGCGATACTTCCATCTCCAGAAAAAAACTCCTTTCCACCTACCAATATCTTATTTACCTCAACCCCATTGACCTTAATCCCCCCATTCTCATCAACCTCTACTCCTGGTAGTTCCCTTAAAAGATCTTCAATGGTGGCTCCTTCTTTGGTTCTAAACGATCCTGCATTATATTCTAAAGTATCCTGTTTAATTCGTATGGGCGGTACCCTTCCTTCGATGAGTACATCGCTTAAAGATTCTACCTTTTGCAACATTTCTATAGGCTTCAGGGTTATGGGATCTTCATCTTTTGGCAATTGGATTACTTTTTTAATCGGCGCATAGCCCACAAAAGAAATTAATAGATTTATTTTTTGTTTTGAAGATTTTCCGGAAACATTAAAATCGCCTTTAGCGTCTGTTATCGTATAGCTGATTAAAGTACTATCTTTTATAGTTTCTGTGAAGACGGTGGCCCCTTCTAGTGGTTCGCGGGTAATACTATCTAATAATTTTCCTGATATTTCAAATTTTTGGGCCTGTACTCCAAATGAAATAAATGCAAATAATAAACATCATTTTTAAACATATTTGATGGTTTTTGATTGATGATTAATAAATTACACTATTAATCATCACAATTTTAATATTATTTTATTAAAAACCTATATGAAATATAAAATACCTAACGTTGAACCATAAAAAAGCCTGCAAATATGCAGGCTTGTAAGTAAACTGCCTCAAAGAAGGTACATGAGGCAGTTATTAGAAAATCATTTTTTATTTCGAGATACTCCGATACCGATGCTTATCGTGACAGAGTATTTTATCTTGACATAGCCTTAACGATGTAGATTTTTAAAATCGGAATCCAAACCCAAAACTAAAACGCCAACCTTCGTCTCCATTAAAAACATGCAAGGTTCCGTTTACAGCTTCAGCACTATTAATCCAAATACCACCACCATAGCTATCATGCCAAATCTTACTATTATCGTCTTTTTGCCATACCCTACCAATATCGTATCCTCCAAAGACTCCTATTTGAAAGGGTAAAAAGGAAGTTTTAAACTGGTTAAAACTATACCGAATATCGCCTCCGGTAGCAAATGCACTTTTACCGGCAAAACGCTGTAATCTATACCCCCTTAAGCCAGAACCTCCACCTAAAACAGCTGCCTGATAAAATTCATAATCTGTACCTATATTTATTTGCGTTTGCACATGACTATTTAACACCAGTTTTCTACTTGGGATTAACGAGTTGTAGAACTCTAAATACGATTTAAAATAGCCATAGTTACGATCGGTATCTGCTGTATTTAGTTTACCTCCTAAATTTAAGTCGAATTGCATCCCACGGGTGGGATTAAGGACATCGTCATAACTTTCATAACGGTAAAGGGCATCGAGACCGGCAAAATATTTACGATCAAAAAAGCCCTCGGGATCCTCTGGGGTAAATTCATCTATAAAACGCCCCTGAATATTATCGATTTCAACCGTTTCGAAACTTGCCTTATAACTAAAATAGCTACCAAAAGGGGTTTCGTTTACCAAACCAACATCTCCACCAACACGGCTTATTTTTACACGGTTGTAATCTAATGTAAGTTCATCATCAGGATTTCTCGTTTCATTTCCGTAGCCAAAAAAGTTTCTGGCAAAATTAGGACTGGTAAAGTGCGCCCCAACCTGTAAATTATAATCGCCTATGATGGTGGCAAACCTTGCCTTATAATTTAAATCGAAACCATCTGTGGCAAAATAGAACCCGGCCTTTAGTTCGTGCTGTGATGTATATGGATTTCTTTTAAAATCATTGATCGTATACAATGCCTTAAAACCAAGCTTTAATCCGTCATCCGGATTATAACCTATACCTGGGGTAATAGAAGTCGATTTAAATACCTTTTTATCTTTATCATAAATATTTAAATCGTATTGGTCTGTAAATCTAAACCGGGCATCAGCGCCTTCTTCAATGGTATTAGGCTTAGATTTGTGATCATAAATTTTTAGTTTCTTCTTATTTCTTATCCTGTAAATATCATTATTCTGCCCCCCTATGATCCTTACATAAATAAGCTGATCGCCTTCGCCATCTACCGTAATAATATCATCATCGTCTAAAGCATAAATCCAAATATCTTTGGTAAACTGTTTATCATATACAAAGTCACTTACGATATCGGCTCTTTTGCCTTTTTTATTTCTATAAATCGTTACTTTGGTTTTCCCTTCAGGCATGCGGGTCACATCTATAAAATCATCCTTATCTGTACCGGTTACAATCGCTAATTTTGCATAATAATCATAATATCTTTCTGCAATCTCCACAATATTATCTCTTCTTCCCTTCAGGTTTTCAATAATCCCATCCGTAATTTCTCCATTAGTTTCCGGTGGGAGTTTACTAAAGGCTTCTTCGATAACCTGATCGGTAATATTTTCCTGAATAAACCTGGCTTGTGTTAACCAGGTTTCTTTTCCGGTATTTTGGAGGATGGAGCGATCTAAACCAATAGCCGCAATGTTAAACCATTCAACATTTTTTAATTTCTTATCATACACCGCAAACTGATTGGCTAAACCTACCAGGGAGCGTAAGGTTCCAAAAAAGGCACCATCAAAATTCGAGAATACCTGATCGCGATCCCTTGGTATGGGTGTAAAAGTTCGGTTTCCTTCCTCATCTTCATTTTCTGCCCAGCGCCATTGATCCTGATGCCTGTCCCAATCACCTACCAACATATCGAAAATACGTGCTTTTACGTAAGCAGGCTCATCAATTTTATACTTCTCGTCCCTTCGTATACGCTCAAACATCCCTGCAGTACTAACAATATCATGATTTGGGGATCCAAAGCTTTCCTTGTCTAACCAGTGCTCCTCAGGACGCTCTACAATCATATACACATCATCCCCATGATTTTCGTTCATCGCTCCCAGATTATCCTGTTTTGGCAGGTAAAAGATCTCTGGATTTGTATGTGCCAGACCAATAGCTTCCGATAACGTTGGTATTGCTAAAAAAGCGAACGGATGGGCTGAAGTATAAAAGTCACTAATAATATTCTCAGCAGCCGTATTCTTGAACTGTTCTTCTATAGGTGTGCTTTTATAGGCCACAGATTGCAGAAACTGCACGGCATCTTTTTTAATTCTTCTTATATTATATTCCCGATCTAAAGAGTCTTTTACCCTTATCGATACGGTTTGGTGCCCGCCTCCTTCCAACAAAGGTTGTAAACCGCCGTATAGGGTATCCAGATCGGCTACCTTATATGATACTTCAGTCCCGTATAATTTTCTATATCTTTTCCCCCACAGTGTTTTATATAATCCGCTTACCTCTACGTCCTCATCAGGGTAAATGCTAGCTGTTTTTTTCTGCGGAAAAGAGTCGGGATAGTCGCCCAGTTTATAAGGTTTAGGAGCCGCAAAAACTTCTTTTTGATACATCAGTTCCGGCTGATTATCTCTATTTCGATAATAGCTTACCCAAGAAGAGCCATCTTTAAAGACATCATATACCGCAAAGCCCTGTAGTGAGAAAGCAAATAAACCATCTGTTCCCAAAGCCACATAATTTTCTTTGGAACCTGAACCCGAGATTATCTGTTTTATACCGTCATGATCGATATACTGTAGGGTATGTTCGTGGCCGGAAACAAAGATCACTCTTTCTCTTCCTTTAACCATCGTCCTTAACCTGTCAGAAAGTGACTTATAACGTTCGTTTTGAAGATCCTGAATAGAAATACCACCGGTGGTTCTTATCAACATCGCCAAAGATCCTAATACCGGAACCGGAATTTTCTTTTGCGAAGGATATAAATGTCTGTTAAAATTATATTGCCCCCCATGGATCCCATTGGAAAAAATAGGATGGTGTAAGGCGATAATCGTTGTTTTTTGCTGTGATTTTTTTAGCTCACTTTCAATTTCAGTAAAAAGTGCTTCCCTGGTTTTTATCTGATCGCAATCATCATTAATCGTAGGACTTTTATCCCAGTCTTCCAGATACCACTGGGAATCGATAATGATCATTTGTATATCGTCAGAAATTTCTTTAATCTCCAATCCACATCCCGTACTGGGTGACCAATCTAAAGAATCACCATATTGTTCGATCAGGTATTCTTCCTGACGTTCCAAACCATCAATACGCTCACTGTACCAATCGTGATTACCAGGGATATAAATCACTTTTCCGTTATATTTTTCAACGGCATCCAGTTGCGCATCCAACCGGTATTCGGATTGTTCTCGTAATGGATCATCTTTTGGCGGCATGCCCACCGGATAAATATTATCCCCTAAAAATATCGCATATTGTCCCCTGGTGTCTCGCTGTTTTATAAACTCCTTAAAAGCAATAAGGGCTTTAGAGGTTCCACCTTCAGGAGAATACCCGCCATCCCCTAGTAAATAGAATGTCTTTTCAATTTCCTTATTTTCAGGATATCCAAAATTAGAAGTGGGTTCTCCCTTACGATATTTTGGAGCCGAGCTTGTACAGGAAGCTACAAGAGTTAAAATTAATAAAAAACAGAAGTAGTTATTTCTTTTCATAAATGTTGTTAGACAAATTTTTGTAATTTGGCATCTGTTAAACTAGTACTTTTATAGATGAACAACCTATTCGATAAAGCTGATGATTACGTGCTTGAATTATTCAAGGAAAAACTCCCAAATACTTTCCTATATCACAATTACAAGCATACTGAACGAGTTGTTAAAAGTACAGAAGAATTAATTGAACATTCTGAAATTAATGTTAAACAAGAAGAGGCGCTTAAGCTGGCCGCATGGTTTCACGATACCGGTTATACCAAAGGTCATGAGAACCACGAAGCATCCAGTGTTAAAATCGCCGAAAGCTTTTTAGAGGAAAATAACGCCACACAGGAACTTATCGATCTGGTGTCTAAATATATTATGGCTACCAAATTTAGTCATACGCCGCAGGACATCGGAGAGATGATCATCAAAGACGCCGATTCTTCGCATTTTGCCAAGGAATATTACGAAGAAACCAGTGAACTTTTACGACAGGAGCTACAGTTACATAATCGCAAAAATTACAGCTCGAGTGAGTGGATTATGGAAAATATAAAAATGCTGACTGAAAAGCATAAATTTTATACTGATTATGCCCTAAAGAACTGGAATCAGGCCAAAGAGGAAAATCTGCTGGAATTAGTTGAAAAACAAAATAAGAGGGAGAAAAAATTAAATAAGGAAGAGCATAAAGCCCGACTTAAGGCTAAATATAAAAATGACAATCCAGAGCGAAGTATCCAAACGCTGTTTAGGGTCACGCTACGAAACCATATTAAATTAAGTGATATTGCAGATACCAAGGCCAACATATTATTATCGGTAAATGCGATTATTATTTCTTTAGCGATTTCTAACCTTATCCCTAAGCTGGATGCGGTAAGTAATCGCCACCTGCTTATCCCTACTCTTGTACTGGTTCTTTTTAGTGTAGCTTCAATGATCTTATCGATTATGTCTACCCGGCCTAATGTAACCAGTGGTGAGTTTACCAAAGAGCAGGTAAAAAATCGGGACGTTAACCTTCTTTTCTTTGGAAATTTTCATAAAATGCCTTTCGATTTGTTTAAATGGGGCATTAATGAGATGATTAAGGATAAGGATTATGTATACGAATCTTTAATGCTCGATCTACATTTATTAGGAAAAGTATTACATCGAAAATATTTACTACTAAGATTAACCTATACGGTATTTATGTTGGGGATTATCATCTCGGTAATTGCCTTTGTTATTGCTTTTTATTTAATGTAGATTTTTATTAATCCTTTAAATTGGACCAGGGGCTTTTTAGAAATTCAGCTGCGAATTATTGAATATCGATTAATTATTGAGCTGAAGACGTCAATCCCTATTGTAGCTATTTTATAAAAAGAGAACTCATTCATTTATTGTTGAATTAATTCAATAAGCTTTCTGAAAAGCTAAGATCGCCGGCTATTCACAAGGAAAATTAGTTCCTAAATTACCACTACCCTTGTATTTCCTTATGAAATATGTATTCGATTTTTTTGCTGTTATGAGCGATATGCATAGCGATTGAAAACGCTCTACCGGCTTCAGCTCTTATTTATAATCTAGAGCTCAGAGGAATCAAATAAGGAATATTTCCAATTTTTAGTATTTTTTCCTTTTAAAGCTTCAAAAATAATACTAATTTGGCAACATGAAAGAGGTGAAATTTGCGATAATTGATATTGAAACCACGGGCGGAGGCATTAAAGGAAACAAAATTACCGAAATTTGTGTGCTGGTGGTGCAGAATGGAGAAGTGATAAACGAATACACTTCGCTGGTAAATCCCGGTACCGAAATACCGCTATATATCGAAACGCTTACCAACATTAATGATAAGATGCTGGTCGATGCTCCAAAATTCTCTGAGATTGCTTCTAAAATTCAGGAAATCACCAGAGATTGTATTTTTGTGGCTCACAATGTAAATTTTGATTATAATATTATTAAAGCTGAGTTTGAGAGTTTAAATTTATCCTTTCAAAGAAAACGCCTGTGTACCGTAAGGCTGGCCAAAAAACTTATCCCCGGTCTATTTTCTTATAGCCTGGGAAATCTTTGTACATCGATCAATATTCCGCATGATAACAAGCATCGAGCCTATGGAGATTGCGAGGCTACGGTTACACTTTTTAAACGTTTTATAGATTTAGATCCCGATTACGAAGTTTTCAAGGACTTTTTAAATCAAAAAACAGCAGCTTCTTATTTACCTCCTAACTTTAGAAAATCGGATTTTGAAAAACTTCCTTCTACAACCGGTGTTTATTTTTTTAAAGATAAAGATGGAATTCCGCTATACATTGGTAAGGCTAAAAATATTAAAAGTCGGATAAAATCTCATTTTCAAGAAAAATCTAACCGAAAATATAGTCTAATGCAAGCTACGTATAGCATTGACTACGAACTTACCGGAAGCGAATTGCTTGCACTTTTGTGGGAATCTTCTTTAATTTTAAAATATTTTCCAAAATTCAATAAAGCACAAAAAAAAGTAAGCAGGCCTTATACCCTTACCTCCTATCACAATCAAAAAGGAATAGAACAATTTGTGATTCATAAAAATAAGGTTTCTCCAGTAAGCTGGATGAAGTTCTATACCCGTGAAGAGGCCATAAAATTCCTGGAATTTCTTTGCCAGGAATTTAGATTATGCCCTAAATATTGTGGTTTGCAAGCAGGGGTGGCAGAATGCAGCCATTATAAAATCAATGATTGCAGCGGAATGTGCCGGGGCGAAATAGAGGTAACCGAATATAATCAAAGGGTTTCTCGCGCTATCGATTATATTCACGAATATGAAAATTCCTGTTTGTTGGTAGAAAAAGGACGTACAAAAACTGAAAAATCTTTTATATATCTTAAAAAAGGCCGTTATGCCGGTTATGGTTTTATCGAAAATTCTGAAGAGTTAAGTGAACCTTCTCAATTTGACAATTACCTGATTCCCCAGGAGAATTCGAATTATGCCGATAGAATTTTAAATAGTTATCTCAAAAATAAAAAGTATATTAAAAAAATTGCACTCGAACCCCAAGAGGAGGCTGCGGAACTGCAAAAAGAAGAGTGGTTTGGATAATAAAAAAATCTTGAAGATTTAAGGGGAATTACCTTTTATCATCAAAGGACATTCCCCTTTTCACATATTCTCAACCACCACTTTTATAAATAAAAAGTGTCGATCTACGCAACATTAATGGCAAGAACAGACCAAAGTAGTTTTTTTTGATTGGCGTTTTCTTTAAAGTCTGTTTGGTCGGTCTGTTCGGTCGAGATTTTCTTTCCGCCTAAATTCAGTTCGAGAATGGACTTTTCGATTTGGTCGATTTCTCCGCTGTGAAAAACAATCAGTTTTCGGTTTGGAATATCAAAGTCCAAATTTACAATACTTGAAATTCCGTCCAGTTTCATCGGATTCGGCTTTCTTCCGAAGGACAGTCCATTTGGGTGATTTCAAATAGGGTTTTCTTCATTTCGTTTTCAGTGTTACGAACCGACTTTAAATAGCCGCATTAGCCGTTCGTCTTTTTCTGTTTTCAGCAATTCACAAATTTGCAGTGTTTTGTATTCGTTTCAATCTGTATGGTTGGATGTTGAATATTGTAGTTACTCAAGCGTTCTAAAATAGTGGTATAGACTTTATTTTCAGAAGGCTTATCGGCACTGTCCAACACAGCATGTAGCGAAGCCACATGGTAGGTTCCGTCTAAACTCCAGATATGAAAATCGTGAATGTCGGCAACACCTTCAATCGTATTCAGTTCTGAGGTTAGTGTTTCCATATTCACATGTTCAGGAACCGCTTGTAGCATTATTTTTAGGGTTCCTATTAAATTTTTGGTGGCGTTGTACGAAATAAAAGCAGCAATGGCGAGGGTAAGCAACCCATCTATCCAATTCCAACCCGTAAAATAAATCACCACAGCACCTATTAAAACAGCTACCCAACCCAATACGTCTTCTAAAAGGTGAAGCATGATGGCTTTACTGTTGTGATTGTGGGAATGCCCGTGCGCGTGATGGTGATGATGGTGTCCTCCATTTCCATTTTTTATTCTAAGAAAGGCAAAGCCGTTGATGCTCACTCCCAAAACCGCTAACCAAAGCATACCTACACTATTGACTTCTTGGGGATCTATCAATGATTCTATGCCACTTTTAATCATAAAGACAGCTCCAATCAATAGAAATAGTGATAAGCCCAGCGCAGATAGTAATGAAAATCGTTTATAACCGTAGGAATAACTAGAAGAACGTTTCTTCCCTGATATTTTTTCAAATAAAACCGCAATGCCTATAGCGACGGCATCTATAAAGTCGTGAAAAGCATCGGCAATAATTGCTGTGGAATTGGTAAAGATCCCGCCCACCACTTCGATAACTGCAAAAATTAAGTTCAACCAAAAGGCTAAGGTTAGTCCATTTTTGGTATCTGAATGTTGGTGTGCTTCATGAGGATGCTCGTGAGTATGTTGGTGCTTGTGGTTCATAATAGGATCTGAATTGGTATTTTTTAATCTTTGGTGCATCTTACTAGTTAAACTTCAAGACAGTCAATTCGAGTAAAAATCGGTTGAGATTTTTGTATCGAGAATAGGACTTGAAATTTAAGTTCTCGATACAATTTTGCTTCGTTACACTTCACAAAATCACTCGAACTGACTAATTTTATTTCTCCGTTCTTTTACCTAAGAAGTTAAGGAAGCTTTATGGAGAACGCTTTTGGCTAGTTCTAAAGCTTCTTCTTGGGTTGGGGCAAGCAGCAGTGGATTTCCCCAAAATTTCTCATATACAGAGGCAAACAATTTTAATCCTACACGCTTTACTTTGTTTGGTTCTACCTGTATGGTTGCTTGTATGCATTTGAGTTTTTCTTTATTTAGTTTCCGCCAGGCGTTTATTTTCCGGGTTTCTTCCCTGGAATGTTTGTGCTTTTCTTCAGGAGCCTCACCCGTGCTAACCATTACAAAAGGTTTTCCGCTCTCGAACAAATCAGTAAACGCGGCCATATCCTTATCGTGATTTTGGTTTTCAGTTGTTGTTTGTTCCAGGCTGTGTTGAAAATCAACCAACACTATTGGGAATTTTGAATCATCTATAATCATTACCTCTACATTTAATACGTTGCAAAGTTAGAACGATTCTAAATAATTGCATTGCATCAATAAACGTATCTGTTGGACTAATCGTGGTTTTTGTTTTGGAATGCAGATGCGGTTACTCCTGTTATTTTTTTAAATAATCGAGAGAAATAGGCGTAATCCTCATAGCCTAATTGTGTTGCGATTTCTTTAACGGATTTATCGGAGTGATAGAGCATCCGCTTGGCTTCTAACATCACCCGTTGTTGTATGTGATGTGAAACCGAATACCCGGTTGCCTTTTTGACACACTCGTTCAAATAAGCGGTAGAAATAGTAAGGGTTTTCGCATATTCACTCGGTTTTTGTACGGTAGTAAAATTGGCTTCCAAACGCGATTTAAAAGCCTTGGTAATAGACTCAAAACGGGAAAGGCTGTCTGGTGATTGAGTTTGTGCTAAATACTGTGAAGTAACTAATGCTACTAAGGCATTCCCACTGTCTTTGAGTACCGATTGATATAGTTTTTCGTGTTTTCGCTCTGATAATTTTAAGCACAGGGATGCCGTTTCAGCAATAATGGAAAACGCTTCCCTTGTTAAGGATACCGGTCTTGCAGGGTTTATAGCTTCCAATACCGTTAGGTATTCCCGTTTCAAGGTTTCTGTATTGATGGCCCAAAAGCTTACTGTTGCTTGGTTAATGGACAGCATACGGTGTACTTGATTGGGGTGAATGTAGAGGGCAGCAGCTGGTTTTAGGGTATAGGTATGGAAATCTATTTCAATGGATAGGGTTCCTTTTTCTAGTAAAAAAAACAAATGATAATCATCCCTGTGTGCTGCAGCCGCTTCTTTAAACGCATTTAAGTCTTTGAATGTCATTTTTCCGATGACAAACCCAGTATTCAACGCATCGTCCATCGTTTTTACAGGAATGCTCTTTGTTTGTTCACGCATGGTCTTTTTATTTGAGCGGATTTTGGTTGGGTTGTCATGAATGGCCTGGGCTATCTTAAGATGCGATAATAGCAACTATAACTTATGAGCTTATCGTTTTATTTTCTCCTTTTTAAAATTACACTTTTTCTAGAATACCCGTTAACTTAAGCTTAAACGATATTGGGTATCGTTTATGAAATGAATTGCTATTTTACAGGATCTGCTATTATGTTTTCTAATCGATTATTTCTGGAAACAGGCCATCACATCTTCTTCAAAATAAGGTTTTTGATTTACCCAAAATATATAATCGATCTTTAAAAAATCTTTTGCAAATGCGTGTAATATTGGTACAAGGTTTTTTCTGGAACTATGAATATGATCACTTTCCTCATCATAATCATTATCTGCTCCGGTTTTTCCTATATAATTGCCATCCTGAACGGCAATGCCCAGCGGAACGGTAAAATTACCTTCATGCATTTGGGCAAGTGCATGATTTAATTGTGCTTTTCTGGTCATCATCAAATCAGGGCCACCCAGCCCCACTCCTATTTTTTCACCATATTGATAAACAGATTTTAAATAGCCTTTATCTTCAAAAGGCAACCATTCGCCTGGAAAAAAATTGGCATAAAGCATCGTGGTCACGTTTGGGAATGCTTTTTTCAATGCCAACATATTGTTTTTAACACCTTCAACATAGGCCTGTTCTGTAAAATCAGGAGCGGTTTTAGGACTAACTCCAATAGCTGTTTCCTGGAGGTTAATTCCTGCGATTAACTCACCAAATTCTTTACCCAGTGCCCTAAGTAAATGTGCAAACCTATCCTGTACTTTTTTATTCCATCGCTTAGCAACCCAACCTTCCGGCTCACCAGTATCATTATATTGCAACACCGCTCCCCCATCATATTCTTTTGTTAGCAGATAATCGGGAACAGCTTTATATTTTTTATCGAAGGTGACGTCTTGTAACTGGATAAAAAGTTTTTTATCATATCCTTTAAGGTAATTGACATCTTGTTTGATTTTCGAAAAATCATATCTTCCTTTCTCTGGCTCCAGTTCTCTCCAGGAATACATAATCTGGGCGCCTTTAAATCTGGCAATGAAAAGTAACGGATGATCAATTATAGATTCTCTATCCCTTGAAAAATAGACAAAATGCTGAATATCGTCTTCTGGAATCGGACAAGCAGCATGGGCATAGTTTTTATAAGCCTCTTTGTATCTTTCAGATGGGGTTTTCCAGTTCTGGCTACTCAAAGATGGACACAGCAGTATATAACTGATCAATAATAAACATCTAATTCGGTTCATTTTTAAATTTTCTATTTATCATTTATGATAAATCCCTTTTTAGCGAGGCTATTACTACAATTAAACGAGGTATTTTTTTTAATTAAAATCCTGATAATCAAAACCAATCTACATGACTACAGCTGTTTTAGGAAATTTCTCGTCCTCTGCCTGCATAAATTATTTTATAAATTCATTTTAAATAAAATATATCGATAATTCAACGTACATTCCATCTTTTCCGGCAATAATTTCTTGGGCATCATCATTACCTAACAATATGACTAACGGAAAAAAATAACAATTTTATACATCTATTTTACGGTAATAAGAATGAAAGAAAATGAATTTGGTCATTTAGTCCCTTTTAATTTAAAAAAAGAAATTCCTTATACGACCAATACGGTCGTACAAAGAACGATAGTCGATAAAGCGTCGAGAATTGTGCAATTAATGGCATTTGACTATGGTAAAGTTTTAGCAATCACATCTGATGGTACGCAATTTCATGTGCTTATTGAAGGTAAAGCTGAAATGGTTATAGATGAAGTCTCTACCTACCTGCAACCCGGGGATTCTATTATTGTTCCCCCAGGCACAAACTATACTTTAGAAGCTAATGAGAAATTTAAAATATTAACCATTAATTTAGAATAACCAATGTTTTACAAAAAACCTTTATATCAATCTACCGATAAAGTTTGTGCAAAAGAAAATCCTGAACAAGAACTTAGGATCAGGATTTATGCCTACAATATTTATTACTGTACTATAAAAAATAATCCCGAAGCTAAAGAACTTATCTATTTCGAAAATGAGCTAACTCCATATCCCGTTTTAAAGAGCAAGTGATAATAAACAATTCATGGGGTATCAAAAGATGCTTATAAATAGGATGATAAGCATGATAAGCATTAGGTGCTACTCATTTTTAAAAAATTGAAGGAAGTAAGAAGTTTAAAAAGTTCGCCCGGTATACATCAGAAAGTCTTTTTTATAATTTCGTGCTTAGCCAATACTGAGTAGTTGAACAGCATCTGGGCAGTACGCCCTAAATGAGCGATTAAGAAGCTTACGAAAATAAGATAGCTGCTTTTGGCGAACGACGAAGCTTGATAAGTCCCATTTCCTTAATTTGCCGCACTCGCTCTGAGGTTAATCCTAAAAGCGTACTTATATCTCTCAGGCTTTTAGCCTCCCCACCGTTAAGTCCGAATAACAATATGATTACTTCTTTTTCCCGTTTTTCTAAAATAGTCATCAATTGATTTATTTCATGCGAAGTCGATACATTAAGTAGTCCCTGATCGGGATCTTCGATTTTACTTGTGATTAGTTGATTTAAGGTAAAATCATCATTATCATTTGATAAGGGTTTATCCAGGGATAGATAAGTGGCATTACTTTTTCCGGCTTCTTCGATTTCAGTTAGAGGTAAATTTAGAAAATTAGAGACCTCTTCCAAAGAAGCTTCTCGCTGCAGTAATTGCTGTAGGGCTGAATTTGCTTTTCTAATTTTATTAATAAGCGTTAATTTATTTAGAGGTAATCGTACTACTCTTGCGTTTTCAGAAATTGACTGAACCATTGCCTGGCGTATCCACCACACCGCATAAGAAATAAATTTAAAGCCTCGTGTTTCGTCAAAACGATTGGCAGCTTTAATCAGCCCCAAATTCCCTTCAGCAATAAGATCTGATAAGCTAAGGCCTTTAAACTGGTATTGTTTTGCAACCGAGACTACAAATCTTAAATTCGAGGTCACCAGGGTATGTAATGCTTTCTTATCCCCTGCTTTAATCTTTCGGGTAAGTTCCACTTCCTCTTCACTGGAAATACGTGCAATGGGACCAATATCTTTTAAATAAAAATCTAAACTTGCATCATCTCTATTGGTTACTTGTTTTGTGATTGTTAATTGTCGCATATATTATTTTTAATAAGGTAGTCCAATAAAGGATAAAGCTTTATTGGCGTACAGCAGCTTTTGGTAGAGCCAATGAATTTTGTTTCGATATAAGATAAAAAGGTGTTTGCTTTATCGCTTTTCTACCAGTGTAGCTTTAGCGCCTTTTGCCGTTTTTTGCTTGACAAAAAATACCTGGTCTTTTTCTGAAATTTCGTCCAACAGATCCTTCACATGAACAAAAATATGGTCACCGGATTTTTGATCTTTTATAAAACCATAGCCTTTTTCTATAAAAAAAGAAATTACTGTTCCTTTTCGCTTTTCTTCCTTCTGAATCTCCCGGTTATGGTTTACTGAAGGACCTGTGACAAGAAAGCTACCGTCCTTACTTCTGGTAGGCGTTTTACTTAGATTCCCCGATTCATCTACATAAATCATCATCTCCTCAAGTTGCTTTCCTTTGTTATTATCGGTCTTGCGGTTTTCCCTTCGCTTGTCCTTCAGTTTTCTTTTTTCAATCTTTTTTTTAATATTCTCTTTTTTTGAAAATGAATCTCCCATAATGTCAATTTTTATCATCTAAAAATCACCTTCATTAATGGCCAAATAGACCTTTAAAACTGCATGCGGTGATTAGTGTCACAAGACACTCAGCACTACCAAAAAGAAAACCGAAAAGGAGAAAACTTAACTAATAATCAACGTCTGGGGAGTCTAAGGTAAAGGCCTCTTAAATACCTATGAAATATATAACAATTCCCCTGGCCTACAGCAAATAACATGTTAATTTAAGCGGTCTGTTAAAAAATAAATAAGTGCCTGTTTTGTACAAAAAATAAAACTAAAGCTGGGGAAACTTGTTTTTGTTATTTTTAAACGCAACTACGTTAATTTGAATACTAAAAATATCGTAATTTTGCTCTACAAACTCAAATGTTTGCATTTTATGACATTACTTTTTACAGAGGCGTTTGCAATTATTATTGCGATTACCTGTTTACTACTTATTTTTTTATTACTTATTTATGGAGGGTTCCCCTTCATTCTTAATCGAAGAAAGAATTTTTAAAAAATAATATCTCATTAAAAAACTCCTTAAAAATTAAATTTTAAGGAGTTTTTTTATTTTATAAAGGGCAGCGATTACCTGCCAAGATTTCTTAACATCGCGATATGATCTGCAATTGCCCCGGTAAATGTAGATTTTTGATTATAAGGTATTCCAAATTCGAGTGCTGTATCTCTTACAATGGGACTAATATCCCGATAATGCACATGACATATATTGGGAAACAGGTGATGCTCGATCTGATAGTTTAACCCGCCTATTAACCAGGAAAAAGTCTTATTCTTTGGTGAAAAATTAGAAGTGGTTAGCAATTGATGTACCAGCCAGTTATTATCAATATTCCCCTGATTATCGGTTAATGGGTAATTAACATCTGGCATCACATGGGCTACCTGAAAAACACAGCTAATTACCAAACCGGTAACCAGGTGCATGGATATAAAGGCAAGAATGACAAGCCAGGGGGAAAATGGTAAAACCAGTATAGGCAAAACGATAGCATACATATAGTACGCCAATTTCCATAAAGTAAGATGAAATAAGCTTCTATAAAACTCTTTTTTATCTTCGATCAATCCCATTTTTCGATATCGGGTTAGCCTTACAAAGTCTTTTGCCGTAATCCAGGCTAAGGTTGAAATACTATAAAAAAACCACACATAAATAAATTGAAAACGATGAATTTTATATTTCTTTTTATGTGGTGAAAATCGTAAAAAAAACGGCATGTTTAAATCGTCATCCGCCTCATGTATATTGGTATAGGTATGATGCAAAACATTGTGTTGCAAATGCCAAACGGTGGCATTGGCACCGATAATATTCATAGAATAGCCCAGGATAGTATTTAGCTTGGAGTGTTTAGAGTACGACCCGTGAATAGCATCATGCATTACGCCCATACCAATACCGGCCATACCAAAACCACTGGTAATATATAATAAGAATACCATCCAGCCGGATGTTACGATACCTGAGCATAAAATTGATATTGGACCTAAAAACAATAAAAGCATGACTATTGTTTTGGTGATCATGCTAGAATTAGCATGGGTGGAAATCTGATTTTCTTTAAAATACTGGCGTACTCTTTTTTGTAAAAGTTTTACGAAACGGCGATCTAGCGAACGCGAAAATTTAGGAGGATGTTGCAAATTAAAAGCTTATTAAAAGGTGATAGATAAGACGATAAATCGGGGAAGAATTGTCGGTTGCTCCGGGAAGTTCTTGTTATCTTTACGTATTAAACGCAATTATAACGCCATAATTGCAAAATACATGACATTATTAAGTTAATTATTGCCTAATATTGGCATGATGATATTCATTTGCTATCTAATCTTTCGATTTTTTTAAAATGAATGTTTCTGCCAGCATCTTCGTATTCACTATACAAACTTAATGTTTGTACTCAAACAGGCTGTCACTTAGAACCTTGTTATTGAAAATTCCTGAGTATTTTTATAATCTTAGTAAGTGAACTCTAAATCTTATAGAGCTTTTATGTGGCCTAATCATGTGTTTGATAATAGTAACTATCTAGGGCAAGCCCACGAGGCATTTAATTGAACAAGCAATTTTAAAACGATACAGGTCTCGGCGCATTTCATCCTGATTATCGAATAAAAGAATAGCCAACTACTTAAGGGGATTACGCATAAATCAAAAAATATCGATTGATTTTCTACGTTTTTGCCTATAAATATTATTAAGTCTGATGCTTCAGCAGATTAATCCCTCTCTAAAATCCACTCTAACATTAAATTCAAGACCTTAGGGGACATGGTTTGTTCAATTTCAGAATATTCATTGGGCATACCGGTCTTACTTTCCTGAAATAGATGATTTAAGTTTTCCATTTTAATAATTTCAATATTTTTATTTTCAAGCTTTTCTAAGGCTAACGCATTTTCAATTGCCGGAACCTGAACATCCTTTTTTCCAAATAAAGCCAGTATTGGAATGTCTACTTCTTTTAATGCGGTAGTAGGATCATAGTTTATAAAATATTGCATCCACGGAGAAGTCATACTTTCAATTAAACTATTTGTTTGAGCAGCGTTTATCGAATTGTTTGTTTCCTCTTTAAAATAGGCTGCTAAGTCTTCTTTTAGTGCATCGTTAGTTTTAGTATTAGAAGCGATAAGTTCATAAGCGCCATGAAATACTTCCTGACTTCTATTTACGATACTGTCATGAATCCCACTTTTCTCTTCAATCAGTTTTTTCTGAAGTAGTAACAAATCTTTTCCTCTTAAAACAGCTCCAGCCAAAAGAACAATAAAATCAACATCTTTGGATTTTGACGCAATCATAGGAGCAATTATCCCTCCCTCACTATGTCCTATTAATCCGAGTTTTGAAATTTTTAGATCTTTTCTTGATTTTAAATATGTTATAGCCGCTTCAGTATCCCTGGATAAATCCTTAGAAGTAGCTGTTGCGTATTCCCCTTCTGATTTCCCAACGCCCCTGTCATCGTATCGCAATACAGCTATTCCATGGCGCGTCAAAAAATCTGAAATTAATAGAAATGGTTTATGGCCCATAATTTCTTCATTTCTATTTTGGGGACCACTTCCGCTAATTAAAATGACCACAGGAAATTTTTCAAGAACTTCAGGGGTCGTTAAGGTTCCTGCTAAGCTTATATCATCAGATTCATTATAAAACCTAACCTCTTCTGCATGATAAGGGAAAGGTTCTTTGGGTTCTTGAGGTCGATTTATAGCTGTAGTGAAATTATCCCTACTTAGGTTTAAGGCTAATTTTAAGCCTCCTTGCTGAAAAGTACCTGCTATTATTTCTTGTGTATGATCATATTCACCTGTATATTTTATTCCCATTGCCGGAGCTTCTAATAGTAACTGGGAATTTGTTACTGTTGTTCTGGCAACAGGTAACCCTATTGCCATTTGCTTAGGACTATCCATAGTTGTGCTGTAACTGCTATCTTGCTTCTTAATATGAAAAACTAAAGGCAGTTTGGTTCCCTGTATTTGTAAGCTTCCATACCAATCTCCAAGAAGTTCCTGCCCCTGTATAAAAGAACTCATTAGAGCAAAACAAATTAAAAGTAAAATATTTCTCATAGTATTTATTAAAAGGTGTCTTACCTGTTTAGTTGTTATAAAACTGATTATTTTTTTTCAGCAAATAAAAATTTTCGTTGAGAATCATTGTTTTTTCTTCCGCTATTTTATGAGCATATTTTTTTGATAAGCTAAAATAATCCTGTTGATCCATCAATCTATAATTAGGTATAGTGGTGTAAAATTGATCATCTATGGTTTGATAATCATCTTTACTTGTTTTTGAAACTTTTACATTGAAAAAGCGCAGTAGGTTCTTAAACGCCTGAGTCTCCTTTATCTTTTCCTGAAATGAAGCACTACCAATATAGTCTCCAGGCTTTTGAATTTCATCGAACAAGTTAAACAAGCCATGGGTTTCTTCCCGGTTTAAAAAGAAGAGCACTCCCTCTATAAGAATAAAACACGCCTGATTGCCTTTTATGGCATTTAGTTTTGTTAATAAATCATCTTTATAATCTGTACTAAAATCCACACCAATAAAATGAATATTCCGTTTGGGAAGCACCCCCTCAGACTGCCATTGCTCTATGTGCTGTTTTTTATAAGTTATGATTTTAGGTTTATCAATTTCAATATGAGTCAGTTTCTCATTCAGCAAAAACGGATACATACTGAATCCGCTACCAAAATTGATCAATACCGTAATCGCTTCTTTTTCTAGTAACTCATTGAGATGGGTCAGGAAAAATCTATTTCGTAAACAATGTGTAAAAGGCTCTTCCGAAGACACCTCCTGTAAATAGTCGATGATCCACCTATCGGTTTTAGGATTTTGCCATAGCCTGGCAAAAATATCCTGACTCAGTTTTTCATCGGTTGCCCGAAAGGCGGAAGTCACAAAAGCCGTTTCATGTACCCCTATGTTTTTTTGATGTTCCATACTGATTGTTATGTTGATGAGATCTTATGGCTCTAAATTAAACAATATTTATTGCTATTGCTATTTATGCTTACGGAATACCTACTCTTAAGCTGCTGCCCAGGTTAGTTATAATTAGCCTTTGCCCATCTAATCGTAGGTAATATCCATTCTTTTAGCGGTCTAAACAAAAAGCCATGACGCAAACCTGTATTGATTTCAATTTCTTTAAAATGTGGGATATCACATGTAGCGTTCTCCTTTCTGGCTACTGCTGAAACCCCAAATGGATCTGTTTTTTCATAGATGGTAAGGATATTTCCACAGAAATTAATTTCAGGAATATGCAGCAAATCACGCTCCCTGTAACTGGCGATAAAAACAAAATTTAAATTGGGATTATGCGCCAGTGTTGAAACATACTGTGCGATATAACCTCCTTTAGAAGTACCCACCACGGTGATTTTATTAGGTTCTACACCCATCGATATTAAACTATCTATCTGTTCAACTATTCCAATAGCATATTCCCTGGCATTCACATTGCCATTTCTTTTTTCACTTAGCACATTGAATCCCGAGGATTTGAATTCTTGTAATATAGCCTGATACTCCGTTTTACCATATTCCGGATGAATATCATCCAATTCATGTTCTTCTAAAAATCTATTATGAAGAAAAAAAAGATAGCGATGTGGTTCATTTCCATAACCGGTAAATATAAATCCAACGAAAAATACTACTATCAGATTTTTTTTCATTTTTAATCATTTTTTAATCCTACATGAGGAGTTAATTCACCCAGGCTTGCTTCGAAATTATAAAGAACCTGGCGTTAAGTCTTTATTGCGATTGGTATTTCTAACGCCTACAATAATCATTTCAGGCAGTAACCAATTTAAATAAAGAAATTTAGTAATTCCTATTGTAGGTATAAAATTATAATTTCTGTCAAGCAGCTCTACAACCGGATACTTTTTATCGGAAGTATTATAACTTTCAGATAAATGAATATCTAGTTGCCTATCCTCATCTAGAATCTCGGAAAATAATATTTCGGATTTTCCGATGCTCATATCCTTTGAAAAAAGCTTAAATAGTTGCTTATTATTAAGCTAACGATCAATAGCTAGCATTTCATAGCGATGTACTTTTTAATTTTATTAGAAGGGTCAGGAATACTTTGAACGCTTAAGTTATGACTTTTATAGGAATAGTTCGCTATTTCTAAGTTTTTGTAAACTACCTCAACCTTAGCGCACGAGGCACAAAATATTTTTATTTCGGGGCATGCGGATAGCTAAGGTGACGTGACGGGAATATGACTTCTGGATTACCGAGTGAACTAACTCTTACTTCTGTAAACGGAAAAAAGTACTTTTTAAACTTCTTAGCTATGTACCGTATTTGTAATGCCCTTGTTTAACACAGCTTAATTTTACTGGAGTATACTTAAGTTTAGAATAAAATCCTGATTCCATATTTAGATTTAGTGCTATAAAAAAATTTTACCACTTTTGTGATTGGATTTTTTATCGGGGTGGCAGGATTACCTTAGCGGTGATCCTGAAAATAGGATTGTTACTCAACACTATCCAATCCAGGCTACGCCTGATGCCTTTTTTTCTTTTGATAGCTCCCAAATCCTTCGATTTGTCGCTATAAAACAAAAAAATCCAACCACTTTCGTGATTGGATTGTCTTGGTCGGGGTGGCAGGATTACCTTAGCGGTGATCCTGAAAATAGGATTGTTACTCAACACTATCCAATCCAGGCTACGCCTGATCCCTTTTTTTCTTTTGATAGCTCCCAAATCCTTCGATTTGTCGCTATAAAACAAAAAAATCCAACCACTTTCGTGATTGGATTGTCTTGGTCGGGGTGGCAGAACGCTTTTAAAACGCTGAAAACCCCAGTATTTGTATGGTTTCACGCAGTTCTAGTTTTTTGAACTCACGATTAACTCACAATTTAAATAGAACGTATTGGTGCAGTTTGATAT
>Ga0208014_1000131_pt1 | contig 43485 bp, 47 predicted proteins | sample 25_taG_FD_184099 | JGI IMG/M metagenome (GOLD analysis project Ga0208014, IMG submission 184099) | Marine viral communities from Cariaco Basin, Caribbean Sea - 25_WHOI_OMZ (SPAdes) (version 2) | ecosystem: Environmental > Aquatic > Marine > Oceanic | place: Caribbean Sea: Cariaco Basin...
TGTATAAAAAGGCTCATTTAGGTCATTATGATAAATATGGGCTATATCACCAGCCTGGATCTCGGGATGGTGTATTACGTAATGAGTAATCCCAGAAAAATCTTTTTTGGGCTGAACTTCATAAATTTCTGCAACATACTCTAGGCCTCGAAGGCTAAAAGATAAATCAGAAATAAATTTTGCGTTTTGATGTAGTCTGGAATAAGAAGGAACTACTACATGAACAGTATCTCCTTTTTGAGAAATCTGCCGGGGTACATCACGTATTACGTCACCCATGCCTCCTGCTTTGCAATGGGGAATAGCATCATTCTCTGAAGCTACAAATAGGAAATTATGCATGAAAATCTGGTTAGGATTAGGTTAGAACATTTAATAGGCAAAAGTTAATTATTAATCTTCAAACATTTAATTAAAGGAATATTAAATTAAAATAAAAAAGCCTTTCAAATTAATGAAAGGCTCTATAATATATAATTATGTAAATAAATTCTTATTTCACTTTAAAAGCTTTATCTTTTGGAAAATAAGCAACACTTCCTAATTCTTCTTCAATTCTAATTAACTGATTGTATTTTGCCATACGATCACTTCTTGAAGCAGAACCGGTTTTTATTTGCCCTGTATTTAAGGCTACTGCCAAATCTGCGATAGTATTATCTTCTGTTTCACCAGAACGGTGGGACATTACTGAGGTATAACCAGCGTTGTGGGCCATATTTACAGCAGCAATTGTTTCGGTTAATGTACCAATCTGATTTACTTTAATTAGGATTGAATTTGCAATCCCTTCTTTGATACCTCTTGATAAACGCTCTACGTTAGTTACATAAAGATCATCCCCTACTAACTGCACTTTATCTCCAATCTTATCAGTAAGTGCTTTCCATCCATCCCAGTCATTTTCATCCATACCGTCTTCTATAGAAATGATTGGATATTTAGAAGCTAATTCAGCAAGATATTGAGCTTGTTCTTCACTAGTACGAACCACACCTTTATCTCCTTCGAATTTAGCGTAGTTATATTTACCATCCTCATAGAATTCAGCAGCTGCACAATCTAAAGCGATCATCACTTCATCTCCACCTTTGTAACCAGCTTTTTCAATAGCCTTCAAAATTGTCTCCAAGGCATCTTCAGTTCCGTCTAAAGTTGGAGCAAATCCTCCTTCGTCACCTACAGCAGTACTTAAGCCTCTGTCATGTAATACTTTCTTAAGATTATGGAAAATTTCGGTTCCCATTTTTATTGCTTCAGAAAAACTTGCCGCTTTAACCGGCATAATCATAAATTCCTGAAAAGCGATAGGAGCATCACTGTGAGACCCCCCGTTAATAATGTTCATCATTGGCACAGGAAGTGTATTAGCACTCACACCGCCAACATAACGATACAATGGAAGACCAAGTTCGTTAGCAGCCGCCTTTGCAACCGCAAGAGAAACACCTAAAATTGCATTAGCTCCCAGTTTGGATTTATTCGAAGTACCATCTAAATCGATCATTGCCTGGTCGATTAAATTTTGTTCAAAAACTGAATATCCTAAAAGTTGTTCTGCAATTTTAGAATTTACATTTTCAACAGCGGTAAGAACACCTTTACCCATAAAGTCTTTTCCACCATCGCGAAGTTCTACAGCCTCATGCTCGCCTGTAGAAGCTCCAGAAGGAACAGCTGCCCTTCCTAATATTCCGTTTTCTGTGATTACATCTACTTCAACTGTTGGGTTACCTCTGGAGTCAAAAATTTGACGTGCATGAATATTTACTATAGCACTCATAGTCTGTATTATAATTTAATTAATTGATTAGTCTGCAAGATACAAATACAGCGATAAAAAAACGAGGAATAATTTATAATATAACAAGTATTTTACCTAAAACGTTTTCGATAAAACAAGATTCTTTATCTTCTAGTAGCAATCTCTTAACTTTAGAAAAAAAGAGTAGATTCTGCTTACTTATTTCTCGGATACTCCTAAGAGTTATTAGAAACAAATATTTAAAAAATCAAAAAGAGGTTGCGAGATTTAATAAAATGGAAAATCATTCACCCCTTCGAAGCATGCCTTTAAGATATATACTAAAGAATAATTATTATATCAACGTTATAAGATATAAATATGTACTGAAAGAAAAAAGCCGGAATTATTCCGGCTTGTAAGTAAAATAGCTCGTGGCATATCCATAAGACATTTACATTTGTTCGATTCTTTTTATTTAGAAGCATCTCTAAAGCTATCGGAAAGCAGCATTAAATCTAAATTATTAGCCAAATTAAACTTTTACCTGCTTAATACGATCGATAAATTCATCGAACAAATAACTGGCATCGTGTGGGCCAGGACTGGCTTCTGGATGGTACTGCACAGAAAAACAGTTTTTATTCGTCATTTGCAGTCCGCCTACAGTATCATCATTTAAACAAATATGGGTGATCTCTACATCCGGATGAGCTTCTGTAGCAGCCTTATCTACAGCAAAACCGTGATTTTGTGAAGTAATCTCCCCTTTACCTGTTTTTAAATTCTTAACAGGATGATTAATCCCTCTATGCCCATGATGCATTTTATAGGTAGGGATTCCATTTGCCAAAGCAATAATTTGATGGCCAAGACAAATTCCAAATAATGGATGATCTTTCTCTATAATATCTTTAGCCAATTGAATAGCTCCTTTTAGCGGTTGCGGATCTCCCGGTCCGTTTGATAAGAAAAATCCATCTGGATTCCATTCACTCATTTCTTCATAACCGGCATCATAAGGAAATACTTTTACGTAAACATCGCGTTGAGCCAGATTTCTTAGAATATTTCTTTTAATACCTACATCTAAAGCAGCGACTTTATAGGTAGCATTTTCATTACCAAAATAATAGGCTTCTTTAGTAGAAACTTTAGATGCCAGCTCAAGGCCATTCATATCAGGTACTTCAGCTAATTGAGCTTTTAATCCTGCAATATTATCAACATCTGTAGAAATAATTGCGTTCATTGCTCCATTCTCACGAATATATGTCACTAAAGCGCGTGTATCCACATCACAAATAGCAAACAAATTATTGTCCTCTAAGAATGCTTCCAAGGTTTGATCTGCTGCTGGTCTTGATTGGTCATAACTAAAATTTTTGCAAATTAAACCGGCAATTTTGGCTCCATCAGATTCATTTTCTTCTTCACTTGTTCCATAATTACCAATGTGCGCATTAGTTGTTACCATTAACTGGCCAAAATACGATGGATCTGTAAAAATCTCCTGATAACCAGTCATTCCGGTATTAAAACACACTTCACCAACAGCACTACCCTCTTTGGTTCCCACCAATTTGCCATGAAAAATGGTTCCGTCTGCTAATAGAATGATAGCTTTTTTTCTTGTTTGATATTTCATACTAAAAAAATAATACGACCTAAATTTAAGGAATATTAAAAATGTATACTTATTAGATATAAAAAAAGGACAAACCCGGTGAGTTTATCCTTTTAAAAATTATTGATAGTAAAGAATCATTTACTCTTCTTTTTTATCGTCTTTTTCTTCCTGCTTCTTTTCTTCAGCTTTAGGAGCCTCAGCAGTTTCAGCATTAGTCTTTTTACCAGCTCTACGAGTTGATTTCTTTTTAGCAGGCTTATTAACGTTATATGTTTCGTTAAAGTCTACTAGCTCGATCATCGCCATATCAGCGTTATCCCCTAAACGATTACCCAATTTGATAATACGGGTATAACCCCCTGGACGATCTCCTACTTTAGGAGCTACTTCACGAAATAATTCACTTACAGCATACTTATCACGAAGTTTACTGAAAACGATTCTTCTATTATGTGTAGTATCTTCTTTAGACTTAGTTACCAATGGCTCGATAAAAACTTTTAAAGCTTTTGCCTTAGCCACAGTAGTGTTAATGCGTTTATGCTCAATTAGTGAAGACCCCATATTCGCCAACATCGACTTACGATGAGCGGTCTTTCTACCTAAATGATTTATTTTCTTTCCGTGTCTCATTACTATTCTTTTTAGAGTAATTCACAAAAGTGAATTAGTCCTTATCCAATTTATATTTTGAAAGATCCATACCAAAGTTTAATCCTTTGTTACTTACCAGCTCTTCAAGCTCTGTTAATGATTTCTTACCGAAGTTACGGAACTTCATAAGATCATTTTTATTGTAAGAAACAAGATCACCTAAGGTATCAACTTCAGCCGCTTTTAAACAATTTAATGCTCTTACCGAAAGATCCATATCCACTAATTTAGTTTTTAGCAACTGTCTCATGTGAAGAGATTCTTCATCATAAGTTTCGGTTTGAGCTATTTCATCAGCCTCTAACGTAATACGCTCATCAGAGAACAACATGAAATGGTGAATTAACGTCTTGGCAGCTTCAGTTAACGCATCTTTAGGATGAATAGAACCATCACTAATAATTTCGAAAACAAGTTTTTCGTAATCAGTTTTTTGTTCTACACGATAATTTTCGATACTATATTTCACATTCTTAATTGGAGTGTAAATAGAATCGGTAAAAATAGTGCCTAAAGGAGCATTGGCCTTTTTATTTTCTTCTGCCGGAACATAACCTCTACCCTTTTCAATAGTAATCTCCATATTGATATTAACTTTGCTATCAAGATGGCATATTACTAATTCAGGATTAAGTACCTGAAAACCAGAAATAAATTTCTGGAAATGACCAGCGGTTAATTCTTCTTCACCAGAAACAGAAATTGTAACGGCTTCGTTATCTATTTCATCAATTTGCCTTTTGAATCTAACTTGCTTTAGATTCAATATTATTTCTGTAACATCTTCCACAACTCCAGGAATTGTTGAGAATTCGTGATCAACGCCTTCGATACGAACCGAAGTGATCGCGAATCCCTCTAAAGATGATAACAGCACTCTTCTTAAAGCGTTACCAACGGTTAACCCATATCCAGGCTCCAAAGGACGAAATTCAAATTTCCCTTCGAAATCTGTAGAGTCAATCATTATAACTTTATCGGGCTTCTGAAAATTTAGTATTGCCATATTACGACTTCTGTGAATTATTATTTCGAATATAATTCGACGATGAATTGTTCATTTATGTTTTCTGGAATCTGAACTCTTCCAGGTACAGAAACAAAAGTTCCTTGTTTTGTTTCATTATTCCAAGTAATCCATTCATAAACATTGCTATTATTAGCTAACGAATCCTGAACTACCTGTAGAGATTTAGATTTCTCTCTTACTCCAACAACATCACCAGCTTTCAATTGGTAAGAAGGAATATTTACTAACTCTCCATTTACGGTTATATGTCTGTGAGAAACAAGCTGTCTAGCCGCTCTTCTTGATGGAGCAACACCTAATCTAAACACAACGTTATCTAACCTTGATTCACAAAGCTGAAGTAAAACCTCACCGGTAATCCCTTGAGATCTTGTAGCTTTTTCAAACATGTTTCTAAACTGACGCTCTAATATACCATACGTATATTTCGCTTTTTGCTTTTCCATTAACTGGATAGCATACTCAGATTTCTTACCTCTACGACGGTTATTACCATGCTGTCCTGGAGGATAATTTCTTTTTTCGAAAGATTTGTCATCTCCGAATATAGCCTCGCCAAATTTACGAGCTATTTTAGTCTTAGGACCAGTATATCTTGCCATTTAAAAATGATTTATAGAGAGGGATTATGAATTAAGGCATACGTCCTTCGATAATCGTAATTTCCTCTCTTAATTATATAATTAATTATACTCTACGTCTTTTAGGAGGACGACATCCATTATGTGGAAGTGGAGTAACATCAACGATTTCAGTTACTTCGATACCACTATTATGGATAGATCTGATAGCTGATTCTCTACCATTACCAGGCCCCTTAACATAAACTTTAACTTTACGAAGACCAGCTTCATGAGCTACTTTAGAAGCATCTTCAGATGCCAATTGAGCAGCATAAGGAGTATTTTTCTTAGATCCTCTAAATCCCATTTTACCGGCTGATGACCAAGAAATAACATCTCCTTTTTTATTTGTCAAAGAAATGATAATATTATTAAAAGAAGCAGTAACATGAGCTTCTCCAATAGACTCAACGTTTACTTTACGTTTCTTTTGAGCAGTTTTTGTTGACTTTGCCATATTACTTATTATTTAGTTGCTTTTTTCTTATTAGCAACAGTTTTTCTTCTTCCTTTTCTAGTTCTAGAGTTGTTTTTAGTTCTCTGACCTCTTAAAGGTAATCCAGATCTATGACGAATACCTCTGTAACATCCAATATCCATTAGACGTTTGATACTCATTTGAACTTCAGTACGTAATTCTCCTTCGATTGTGTAGTTACCTACCGCTTCACGGATACGACCAATTTCATCATCGTTCCAATCTGAAACTTTCTTACTTTCATCAACTTTAGCTTCAGCAAGTATTTCCTGAGCCCTGCTTTTGCCAATTCCGAAGATATAGGTCAATGCTATAACTCCTCGCTTTTGTTTAGGTATATCTACCCCTGCAATTCTTGCCATAATTAGCCTTGTCTTTGTTTAAATCTAGGATTCTTTTTGTTAATCACGTAAAGGCGCCCTTTTCTGCGAACTATCTTGCAGTCGGCACTTCTTTTCTTTATTGATGCTCTAACTTTCATCTTTCTAAATTTTTATAACGCCAGATGCAAAAATAAAATTTACATAAGGCTTATTTGCCTAATAATTTTTTCAGTGTGCAAAAGTAAGGAAAAAATTATTAATAGCTTAATTTACTTCTTAGTATCTGTAAGTTATGCGCGCCTTACTTAAATCATAAGGGCTCATTTCCAATTTCACCTTATCGCCGGGTAGTAATTTAATATAATGCATACGCATTTTACCCGAGATATGAGCAGTCACAACGTGACCGTTTTCTAACTCTACACGAAACATTGCATTAGACAATGCTTCGATAATCGTTCCATCTTGTTCAATTGCTGGTTGCTTTGCCATAATTAAGCTACTGCTTTTCTATTTTTACCTGTTTTCATTAATCCGTCATAGTGTCTATTCAACAAATAAGAATTTACCTGCTGCATAGTATCGATTGCAACTCCAACTAAAATTAATAGAGAGGTACCTCCAAAAAACAGTGCCCATCCTTGTTGAACACCTAACAACTTCACAATTATCGCAGGAAAAATGGCAATAATTGCTAAAAATACAGATCCAGGAAGTGTAATTTGTGACATGATTCGATCTAAGTACTCTGCAGTCTCAGAACCTGGACGAATACCCGGTATAAATCCTCCACTACGTTTAAGATCATCTGCCATTTTATTTGTTGGTACTGTAATCGCAGTATAGAAATAAGTAAATACAATAATCAATAATGCGAAAACTAAATTATACCAAAAACCAAATATATCACTAAATGCAGCAGTCACTCCTTGCGCTGCATCAGAATCTGAAAGACCGGCCAAAGCTACTGGGATAAACATAATAGCCTGAGCAAATATAATTGGCATTACACCTGAAGCATTAAGCTTAAGAGGTATATATTGTCTTGAACCAAATACATTTTTCTCATAGCCACCAGTAGCAGACCTTCTGGCATACTGTACAGGTATTTGGCGTACAGCCATTACCAACATTACAGCAGCTAGAATAATCGCAAACCAAATAGCCAACTCGATCAATACCATAATAAGTCCGCCACTACCATCAAACCTAGAGACAAATTCCTGAAGGAATGCTTTAGGTAGATTGGCAATAATACCTACCATAATTAATAGAGAAATACCATTACCAATTCCTTTATCCGTAATCTTCTCTCCAAGCCACATAGCGAAAATCGTTCCTGTAGTAAGGATAATCACAGAAGAAACAATAAAGGATAAACTATCTCCTAATAAAAAAGCATTTTGTGGCAAGGTATTAAACAGATTATAAATATAACCTGGTCCCTGAACTAAGGTAATTGCTATTGTTAACCATCTGGTAATTTGGTTTATTTTTTTACGACCACTCTCCCCTTCTTTTTGAAGCTTTTGCAAATAAGGAATTGCAATCCCCATAAGCTGAACAACAATAGAAGCTGAGATGTATGGCATAATACCTAGCGCAAAAATAGAGGCATTAGAAAAAGCACCTCCTGTAAAAGCGTTAAGTAAACCTAATAAACCGCTATCTGTCTGATTAGCTAAGTTCGCTAACTGACTGGCATCTATCCCAGGAAGTACAACCTGAGTTCCAAAACGATAAACTAAAAGTAAACCGAGGGAAACTAAAATACGGTTTTTTAGTTCCTCGATTTTCCATATATTTTTTATAGTATTGATGAATTTCATTTGGCTATCTATTATAAAGTAACAACTTCACCTCCTGCAGCTTCAATAGCTTCCTTGGCTGAGGCCGTAAATTTATGAACAGATACTTTTAATTTAGCCTTTAATTCACCTCTACCTAAGATTTTAACTAGCTCATTCTTTCCAGCTAAACCGTTCTCCACAAGTACACTTAGGTCTACCGTATCTTTAACTTTACCATTATCTACTAATGTTTGTAAAGTATCTAAGTTAATACCCTGGTATTCTTTACGGTTTCTGTTGTTAAAACCAAATTTTGGCACACGGCGTTGAAGTGGCATTTGCCCTCCTTCAAAACCTATCTTCTTAGAGTAACCAGAACGTGATTTAGCCCCTTTGTGACCACGAGTAGCGGTACCACCTTTACCGGATCCTTCTCCACGGCCAACACGTTTATTGTTACTTTTAACTGAACCTTTTGCAGGTTTTAAGTTACTTAAATCCATGTAAACCTATTATTTTGTTTCTTCTACAGAAACTAAGTGTTTAACTTTATTTATCATACCAAGGATGTTTGGTGTATCCTGGTGCTCTACAGTATGTCCTATTTTTCTAAGACCTAGTGCTTCTAAAACTCTTTTTTGATTCTGAGTTCTATTAATTGCACTTTTTACTTTAGTTACCTTTATTTTTGCCATCTTATCCCTGATTTTATCCTTTGAAAAGTTTTTCCAACGTGATACCTCTTTGTTTAGCTACGGTATCTGCACTTCTTAATTGTAATAGTGCATCAAAAGTAGCCTTCACAACATTATGAGGGTTAGAAGAACCTTGATTCTTAGAAAGTACATCATGTACTCCTACAGACTCCAATACGGCACGAATCGCACCACCGGCAATAATCCCTGTACCAGTTGCAGCAGGTAATAGTAAAACTCTTGCTCCACCATATTTACCTTTTTGCTCGTGTGGTAAAGTTCCTTTATGTAAAGGAATACGTACCAAATTCTTTTTTGCATCTTCAACGGCTTTTGAAATAGCATCGGCAACCTCTTTTGATTTACCTAAACCTTGTCCAACAACACCATTTTCGTCACCAACTACTACAATTGCAGAGAAACCAAATGCTCTACCACCTTTAGTAACCTTAGTAACACGTTGCACTCCTACCAAACGATCTTTAAGTTCAAGACCTCCTGGTTTTACATGTTCTACGTTTTTATAATCTTGATACATACCTTCTTAGAATTTTAGTCCTCCTTCACGAGCACCTTCTGCTAATGATTTAACTCTACCGTGATACAAGTACCCCCCTCTATCGAAAGAAATAGTTTCAACTCCGGCTTTTTTCGCTCTATCTGCTAAATTTTTACCTACTAACTCAGCAATATCACTTTTAGTACCTGAAGCATCTTTTACTTCCTTATCTCTAGAAGAAGCTGCAGCTAAAGTTTTACCAGCTACATCGTCTATAATCTGAGCATAAATTTCTTTATTACTTCTATATACAGACAATCTTGGACGGCTTTCAGTTCCGCTAATATTCTTTCGAATACGCTTTCTTATCTTTAATCTTCTTTTTTCTTTTGAAAATGCCATAACTAAACTTTATTAAGCTGATTTACCTGCTTTTCTTCTAATTATTTCTCCTTTAAATTTAATACCTTTTCCTTTATAAGGTTCTGGTACTCTGAAAGAACGAATCTTTGCAGCAACTTGTCCTAAAAGCTGTTTGTCATGAGAAGTAAGTTTAACAACCGGATTTTTCCCTTTTTCTGATATTGTTTCAACTTTAACCTCTGGAGCTAAATCTATAACAATATTATGGGAGTACCCAACAGCTAAATCTAATTTTTGTCCCTGATTGGAAGCTCTATAACCAACACCTACTAATTCTAACTCTTTAGTAAATCCATTAGTTACTCCTTCAATCATATTATTTACTAACGCACGATATAAACCATGCTTAGCTTTTTGATCACTTTTCTCAGAAGAACGCTCAAAAGATATTACATTATCCTCTACATTAACCTCAATATCGTTAATTTCTTGCTTAAGCTCTCCTAATTTTCCTTTTACCGTTACAAAACCATCTTTAAAGTCTACATTAACACCTTCTGGAATTGTAATTGGGCTTTTACCTATTCTTGACATTTCTTGTTATTTTAAGAATTAGTAAACGTAACACAATACTTCACCACCAACATTCTCTGTTCTGGCCTGCTTATCTGTCATTACTCCGTGAGAAGTACTAATGATTGCAATACCTAAACCATTTAAAATACGTGGTAATTCTCCAGCACCGGCATATTTACGTAAACCAGGTTTACTTATCCTCTGGATATCTTTTATTACAGAGTCTTTCGTATCTCTATCGTATTTAAGAGCTATTTTGATAGTACCTTGCGCGGTATTATCTTCAAACTTGTAACTTAAGATATATCCTTGATCGAATAAAATCTTAGTAATTTCTTTTTTAACGTTAGAAGCAGGAATTTCAACAACCCTATGGTTTGCTGCTACCGCATTTCTAATACGCGTTAAAAAATCTGCAATTGGATCTGTATTCATTTATATTAATTTGCGATTATGGTTTTCCTATACTATGGAACCTATAATCAATTTATAATTTACCAACTAGCCTTCTTAACTCCTGGGATAAGACCGTTATTAGCCATTTCTCTAAACATTACACGAGAAACACCAAATTGTCTCATATACCCCTTTGGTCTACCAGTCAGCTTACAACGATTATGCAAACGTACTGGAGAAGAGTTTTTTGGTAATTTTTGTAATGCCTCATAATCGCCAGCTTCTTTTAAAGCTTTCCTTTTTTCAGCATATTTATCTACCAATTTTTGTCTCTTCACCTCACGGGCTTTCATTGATTCTTTAGCCATGTCTTAATTCTTTTTAAAAGGTAAACCTAGTTCAGTTAATAAAGATTTCGCTTCTTTATCAGTATCAGCAGTAGTAACGAAAGTAATATCCATACCTGCGATTCTATTCACCGCATCGATATCAATTTCAGGAAAAATAATTTGCTCAGTAATACCTAAGTTATAATTTCCTCTACCATCAAAACCGTTAGCTTTAATCCCATCAAAATCACGTACACGTGGAAGTGCAGAGGTAATTAATCTATCTAAAAATTCGTACATTCTATAACCACGTAAAGTAACTTTTGCACCAATTGGCATTCCCTTACGAAGTTTAAATGTAGCAACGTCTTTCTTGGAAATAGTTGCAACTGCTTTTTGACCAGTAATAGCTGTTAACTCATCTACTGCATGATCAATTAACTTTTTATCAGCAACAGCACCTCCAACTCCTCGGCTTATAACGATTTTCTTAAGCTTAGGCACTTCCATTACATTGCTGTAACTATATTCTTCTACAAGAGATGATTTAATTTTATCATCATACTCTTTTCTAAGTCTTGGTACGTATGCCATAACTATAATACTTCATTTGATTTTTTAGAAAATCTCACCTTTTTTCCATCTTCTTCTCTATAACCTACTCTGGTCGCTTTACCATCTTTGGTCATTAAAGAAAGATTAGAAATATTTATTGGAGCTTCCTTCTTAGTAATTCCGCCCTGTGGATTAGAAGCACTGGGCTTCTCATGTTTAGAGATCGTATTAACCCCTTCCACAATCGCTTTATTCTTGTCTGGAAATACTTTTTGAACCTTACCCTGCTGACCTTTATGATCACCAGCAATAACTAGAACTGTATCTCCTGATTTTATTTTAAGCTTTGCCATTTTTTTAATGTATTAAAGCACTTCAGGTGCCAATGATACAATTTTCATGAATTGCTTATCACGAAGTTCTCTTGCTACAGGACCAAAAACACGTGTTCCACGCATCTCTCCAGCCGGGTTTAGAAGCACACACGCATTATCATCGAACCTTATATAAGATCCATCAGGTCTACGCACTTCTTTCTTGGTACGAACAACAACTGCTGTAGAAACCGCACCTTTTTTAATGTTTCCATTAGGTGTAGCCTCTTTAACGCTGACAACAATTTTGTCTCCAACAGAAGCGTATCTTTTCTTTGTACCTCCTAATACTCTAATAGCTAAAACTTCTTTAGCCCCAGTATTATCTGCTACTTTTAGTCTAGACTCTTGTTGTACCATAATTACTTCGCTCTTTCAATTATTTCTACTAATCTCCAACATTTAGATTTACTCATAGGTCTAGTTTCCATGATCCTTACAGTATCTCCTTCGTTGCAGTCGTTTTTTTCGTCGTGAGCTACGTACTTCTTAGTTTTCAATACGAACTTTCCGTACATAGGGTGTTTTACTTTCTTAACTTCAGAAACCACTATAGATTTCTGCATTTTATTACTGGTAACTACACCTATTCGCTCTTTTCTTAAATTTCTTTTTTCCATCTTTCAGCAGAATAACACTTATTGTTGTTCTCTTTTAGTTAACTCGGTAGCTAATCTCGCTATACTTCTCCTTACAGCTCTTAACTGTATTGGGTTCTCTAATGGCGAAACAGCATGAGCCATTTTTAAATCTGCATATGCCTTACGAGATTTACCAAGCTCTTCCTGCAATTCTGCAACAGACAATTCTTTTACTTCTGATTGTTTCATAATTCAAAAAAATTATTCTTGATAATCTCTAGCTACGATAAATTTAGTTCTTACCGGAAGTTTTTGTGCTGCAAGACGTAGCGCCTCTTTAGCAGTTGCCAATGGCACACCACCAATTTCAAACATAATTCTTCCAGGTTTTACAACAGCAGCCCAATACTCCACGGCACCTTTACCTTTACCCATACGAACCTCAAGAGGTTTTTTAGTGATAGGCTTATCTGGAAATATTTTAATCCAGATAGAACCTTCTCTCTTCATATAACGGGTAGCAGCAATACGCGCAGCTTCGATTTGACGAGCTGTAATGAAACTAGAATCAAGAGACTTGATCCCAAATGTTCCATTCGAAAGACGGTGACCTCTTTGAGCCACACCTTTCATACGCCCCTTCTGTTGCTTACGATATTTCGTTCTTTTAGGTTGTAACATTTTTCTTTACTTTAAAATTACTTTCTACGACGTGATTTATTATTACCACCTCGTCCGGAACTTTTACCTCCTTGTTTCTTAGCTAGACCTACTAGCGGAGATAAATCTCTTTTTCCGTAAACTTCACCTTTCATGATCCATACTTTAACACCCAATCTACCATAAGTAGTGTGCGCTTCAACTAAAGCATAATCAATATCGGCCCTAAAAGTAGACAAAGGAATCCTACCATCTTTATAAGCTTCGGAACGTGCCATCTCAGCACCGTTTAAACGACCTGAAATTTCAATTTTAATTCCTTCAGCATTCATTCTCATTGCAGCCGCAATAGCCATTTTAATTGCACGACGATAAGAAATTCTGTTCTCTATTTGTCTTGCAACACTGGCCCCAACTAAATGGGCATCCAACTCTGGCCTTTTGATTTCAAAGATGTTAATTTGAACCTCTTTGTCTGTGATCTTCTTAAGCTCTTCTTTAAGCTTGTCTACCTCTTGACCACCTTTACCGATAATAATACCAGGTCTGGCAGTAGTGATAGTAACGGTCACAAGCTTAAGGGTACGCTCTATTATTACCCTGGATACACTCGCTTTAGAGAGGCGAGCATGGATGTACTTTCTAATCTTATCGTCTTCGGCTAATTTATCACCGTAGTCATTTCCTCCGTACCAGTTGGACTCCCATCCTCTAATGATACCAAGGCGATTACCGATTGGATTTGTCTTCTGTCCCATACTCTTCTTAGCTTTGTGTATTATTGTTTTCGCCAAGCACTAATGTAACGTGATTGGATCTCTTTCTAATTCTATGTGCGCGACCCTGCGGAGCAGGACGAAGTCTCTTTAGCATACTTCCTCCATCTACACGAATCTCCTTCACAAATAATTCAGCATCTTCAATACTTGCATCCTCATTCTTAGCCTGCCAGTTTGCGATAGCAGATAACAATAACTTCTCTAAGCGAGAGGAAGCCTCTTTTTGACTGAATTTTAAAATTTGAAGCGCTTTTTCTACTTTTTCACCTCTTACCAAATCCGCTACTAAACGCATTTTTCTTGGTGAAGTAGGGCAGTTATTTAACTTAGCAAAAGCTGTCTGCTTCTTAGCTTCTTTTATTTGCTCTGCTCTTTCTTTTTTACGAACTCCCATAGCTTCAATTATTTTCTTCCTTTATTTTTAGCACCTGCATGTCCTCTAAAAGAACGTGTTGGTGAAAATTCTCCTAACTTATGACCTACCATATTCTCAGTAACATAAACAGGAACAAATTGTTTACCGTTATGAACAGCAATAGTTTGCCCTACAAAATCTGGAGTAATCATTGAAGCTCTAGACCAAGTTTTGATCACCGCTTTTTTACCAGAATCTACGTTATCTGCTACTTTCTTCTCTAGTTTATAGTGAACGAAAGGTCCTTTTTTTAATGAACGTGCCATACTCTATTATTTCTTTCTACGTTCTACAATATATTTATTACTCGCCTTTGTTCTTGTACGGGTTTTAAAGCCTTTTGCAGGTAAACCTTTTCTAGAACGTGGATGACCTCCTGAAGCTCTACCTTCACCTCCACCCATTGGGTGATCGATTGGGTTCATCGCTACTGGTCTAGTTCTTGGTCTGATACCTAACCAGCGTTTTCTACCAGCCTTACCAGAAATTTGTAACTGATGATCGCTATTAGACACAGCGCCTATGGTTGCCAAACATACAGAAAGGATCCTTCTAATCTCACCAGAAGGCAACTTTACAGTTGCGTATTTCCCTTCTCTTGCTAACAATTGTGCAAAAGCACCGGCACTTCTCGCCATAACAGCTCCCTGACCAGCTCTTAATTCTATACAAGAAACTACAGTACCCAATGGAATATTTGCTAACGGCATAGCGTTACCAATTTCAGGAGCAACCGCTTCATTAGAAGCAACAATATTTTGACCTACCTGAAGTCCATTTTGAGCAATAACATACCTTTTCTCACCATCCTGATAGTTCAATAAAGCAATAAAGGCCGTTCTGTTTGGATCATATTCAATAGAAGCTACAGTTGCAGGAACACCGTGTTTATCACGTTTAAAATCTACAATTCTGTAACGTCTTTTATGACCACCGCCTTTATAGCGCATGGTCATTTTCCCTTGACTGTTTCTACCACCTGACTTTTTTAACGGAGCAAGTAAACTCTTCTCCGGCTTATCAGTAGTAATGGCGTCAAACCCATTAACTACTCTAAAACGCTGACCAGGAGTAATTGGTTTTAATTTTCTTACTGACATTTTTTAATCTTAAAGATTACTGTATAAATCAATAGTTTCACCTTCCGCCACCTGTACCATAGCTTTTTTATAAGCTTTAGTTTTACCAGTGATCATACCAGACTTAGTATATCTGGTTTTACGATCTGGACGGACGTTAATTGTACGAACAGAAGTTACTGAAACGCCATAAGCAGATTCTACTGCATCTTTGATTTCAATCTTATTCGCCTTATTACTCACCTCAAAAGAGAAACAATTTTTAAGTTCGCTCTCTGCGGTAGCTTTTTCCGTAATAATTGGTTTTATTAAGATACTCATAACGCTTATTTAACTTAAATTCGACTCTAATCCTTCTAGAGACCCTTCCATAAACACAACACTTTTTGCATTTAATATTTTGTAAGTACTTAATTCTGAAACACTTACAACTTCAGAGCCTTTTAAATTACGTGACGACAAATATACGTTTTTATTTGACTCACCCAACACTATAAGAGATTTTTTCTCCTGAATACCAATGGCTTTCAAAACTTCAATGAAGTTTTTTGTCTTTGGAGTATCGAAAGAAAAATCTTCTACAACGGTAATAGCATTATCATTTGCTTTAATAGATAAAGCAGATTTTCTTGCCAAACGTTTTAAGGCTTTATTTAATTTAAAACCATAGTTTCTTGGACGAGGACCAAATATTCTACCTCCACCTCTAAAAACAGGCGACTTAATACTACCCGCACGAGCTGTACCAGTACCTTTTTGCTTCTTAAGTTTACGAGTAGAACCTGTTATTTCAGCACGTTCCTTAGCCTTATGAGTACCCTGTCTTTGATTAGCAAGATATTGCTTAACATCAAGATATACAGCATGCTCATTTGGCTCTATTCCGAAAACAGCATCAGAAAGGCTCACCTTCCTACCTGTTTCTTTTCCTTTAATATCTAAAACTGCTACTTCCATTACTTTCTAATGATTACGTAAGAGTTTTTATGCCCTGGAACACATCCTTTAACAACTAAAAGATTTTTCTCAGCCACTACTTTTAAAACTCTAAGGTTTTCAACTTTTACTTTTTCGCCACCCATTCTTCCAGCCATACGCATACCTTTAAATACGCGTGCAGGATAAGAGGCCGCACCAATAGAACCAGGAGCCCTTAGACGGTTATGTTGACCGTGAGTAGATTGCCCTACTCCGCCAAAACCATGTCTTTTAACAACCCCCTGGAAACCTTTTCCTTTAGAAGTACCAGAAATATCAACGAATTCACCTTCTTTAAAGTGTTCTACATTAATGGTATCTCCTAATTTGTAATCTCCTTCAAATCCTTGGAATTCAACGACTTTTCGTTGCGCAGCAACTCCCGCCTTCTTAGCATGCCCTGTAGCAGCCTTGTTTGCAGTCTTTTTGTCATCGAAACCAAGTTGAAGTGCTTCGTACCCGTCAACCTCATTGGTTCTGACTTGGGTAATTACGCATGGACCAGCTTCAATAACGGTACAAGGAATATTCTTCCCATTTTCGTCGAAAATACTAGTCATGCCTATTTTTTTTCCTATTAACCCAGACATAATTATTGATTATTATTACTTATTTATAAAAAAACAGGACAGAAAAATACTTCTGTCCTGAATGTATCTTTCCCGTTTTTCCCTTGCGAAACGCTCAGGACATTTTACCCGCTAAAATTTTAAACAGGTTTCTTTAAGATCACACTTTGATCTCTACTTCAACACCACTAGGAAGCTCCAATTTCATTAAAGCATCAATGGTTTTTGAAGAAGAACTGTAGATATCAAGCAATCTTTTATAAGAACTAAGCTCAAACTGCTCTCTAGATTTCTTGTTAACGTGAGGAGACCTTAATACAGTAAATATCTTTTTATGCGTTGGAAGCGGAATTGGTCCAGTTACAACAGCACCTGTAGTTTTAACTGTCTTTACAATCTTCTCAGCAGATTTATCTACTAAATTATGATCGTAGGATTTTAATTTTATTCTGATTTTTTGACTCATTACCCTAAAATTATTCGTTAGATCCTTTAGCTGCTTTAATTACTTCTTCTGAAATGTTAGAAGGAGTTTCAGCATAGTGTGAGAATTCCATAGTAGAAGTTGCTCTACCAGAAGAAAGTGTTCTTAATGTGGTTACATAACCAAACATCTCTGATAAAGGCACATCTGCTTTTACGATTTTTGCTCCTGATCTGTCTGACATATTGTTTACCTGACCTCTTCTACGGTTAAGATCCCCTACAATATCCCCCATGTTTTCTTCCGGAGTCACTACTTCCATTTTCATGATCGGCTCCAGGATCACTGCTCCGGCTTTTTTAGCAGCAGCTTTGAATCCCATTTTTGCAGCCAACTCGAAAGATAGCTGATCGGAATCAACTGGGTGAAAAGATCCATCTTTAAGAACTACTTTTAAAGTATCTACCTGAAATCCTGCTAAAGGACCATTCTTCATAGCTTCTCTAAATCCTTTCTCTACTGAAGGGATAAACTCTTTAGGAATACGTCCACCTTTTATTTCATCAACAAACTGAAGTCCTTTTCCTTCAAAATCATCATCAACGGGTCCCATTGTGAATACAATATCCGCAAACTTACCACGACCACCAGACTGCTTTTTATAAACCTCTCTATGATCTGCAGCTCTGGTAACAGTTTCCTTATACTCTACCTGCGGCTGACCTTCATTTACCTCTACCTTAAATTCTCGTTTTAAACGATCTACCAAGATTTCGATATGAAGCTCTCCCATACCTGAAATTACAGTTTGACCTGAAGTTTCATCAGTTTTCACCTGGAAGGTAGGATCTTCTTCAGCCAATTTAGCTAAAGCCATACCCATCTTATCAACGTCTGCCTTTGTTTTAGGCTCAACAGCGATACCAATTACAGGCTCTGGAAACGTCATAGACTCCAGGATAATTGGCTTATCCACATCAGTTAACGTATCACCGGTCTTAATATCTTTAAAACCAACTGCCGCTCCAATATCACCTGCTTCAATTTTATCTATAGGCTCTTGCTTATTAGAGTGCATTTGATAGATTCTAGAAATACGCTCTTTCTTACCAGAACGAACATTAAGAACATATGAACCAGCATCCAAAGTACCGGAGTACACTCTAAAGAACGCTAAACGACCAACAAATGGATCTGTAGCAATTTTAAACGCTAAAGCTGAAAATGGAGAATCCACGTTAGGCTTACGGCTTTCTTCTTCACCTGTATCAGGATTTTCCCCTACAATAGCATCTACATCCACTGGCGATGGCAGGTAACGCATTACCGCATCAAGCATCGCCTGAACTCCTTTATTTTTAAAAGCAGAACCACACATCATTGGTATAATAGACATATCGCAAGTTGCAGCTTTCAACGCAGCAATAATTTCATCTTCAGTGATAGAGTCTTCATCTTCGAAGAATTTTTCCATCAATGCCTCATCATATTCTGCAACAGCTTCAACAAGCTCAGCTCTGTATTTATTTACATCAGCCTGTAATTCTTCAGGAATATCGATAGTCTCGTAAGTCATACCCATATCCTCTTCATTCCAGATTATCGCTTTTTTAGAAATTAGATCCACAACTCCTTTAAAGTCCATTTCCTCACCAATTGGCACTTGTAATGGAACAGGGTTTCCTCCTAACATTTCTCTTACCTGACGGCATACATTAAAAAAGTCTGAACCTTGACGATCCATCTTATTAACAAAACCTAATCTAGGTACACGATATTTATCTGCCTGTCTCCATACAGTTTCAGATTGTGGCTCCACACCGTCAACTGCTGAGAACAAAGCAACAACACCATCAAGTACACGTAATGAACGCTCTACCTCTACGGTAAAATCAACGTGACCCGGAGTATCGATAATATTCACAGTATACTCGTGACCGTTATATGGCCATGTACAATGTGTAGCGGCAGAAGTAATAGTAATACCTCTTTCCTGCTCTTGCTCCATCCAGTCCATAGTAGCAGCACCATCATGAACCTCTCCAATCTTGTGACTAATACCTGTATAATAAAGTATACGCTCTGTTGTTGTTGTTTTACCAGCATCAATATGAGCAGCAATACCTATATTTCTTGTAAATTTTAAATCTCTTTGTGCCATTTTATCTTAGAATCTAAAGTGAGAGAATGCTTTATTCGCTTCTGCCATTTTATGAGTATCTACTCTTTTCTTAACAGCAGCCCCTTCTTCCTTAGCCGCAGCTAAAACTTCTGCAGCAAGTTTCGCAGCCATTGTTTTCTCGTTTCTCTTACGAGCAAAACTAATAAGCCATTTCATCGCAGTAGAAACCTTTCTATCTGGTCTAATTTGCATTGGAATTTGAAAAGTAGCACCTCCAACTCTTCTACTTCTAACCTCTACATGAGGCATCACATTAGAAAGCGCATCTTTCCAGATTTCTAGAGCTGATTTCTCTTCATCTTGCTTTTTTTCTTCTACGATAGCAATAGCATCATAGAAAATCTTAAAGGCAACAGATTTTTTACCATCCCACATCATCATGTTTACAAAACGCGTAACAAGTTGATCATTAAACTTAGGATCTGGCAAAAGTGGTCTTTTCTTAGCCTGTCTTTTTCTCATTTCTTTACATTAAAAGTTTAATAAATTACTTCTTAGGGCGTTTTGCTCCATACTTAGATCGACGTTGAGTTCTACCCTCAACACCTGCGGTATCTAAAGCACCACGAACAATGTGATACCTTACACCTGGTAAATCTTTTACCCTTCCGCCTCTAACTAATACTATCGAGTGCTCTTGCAGATTGTGTCCTTCACCAGGTATATAGGCATTCACCTCTTTACCATTAGTCAACCTTACCCTAGCTACTTTTCTCATAGCAGAGTTTGGTTTCTTAGGAGTAGTAGTATACACACGTGTACAAACACCCCTTCTTTGAGGGCACGAATCTAAAGCAGCCGATTTACTCTTCTTAGTTATCTTGGCTCTTCCTTTTCGTACTAATTGTGAAATTGTTGGCATAATTTCTTTTACACTAATTATTAATTTAAACCACCTTCCATAAAAAAGGTGCGCAAAGGTAGAAATAAATTTCAAGTATTCAAACAGTTAGGAAGAAAAATAAAAAACACAAGTTCAATGGTTGTATTTTTCTCAGTAATTCCCAGGAAAGGTTAAAATAAGTGTTATGAAAATCCTAAAATCTCTATTCAATTTGTTAATTATAAAAAAAACACAAACTTTAACACTACAACGCTTACCTCTATAAATCAAACAGATAGACCTTAATTTTAACAAAAAAGAGAAATAACGCGCCTTTTAATGGGTTTGCTATGTTTGATTTCTTAACCATTTATTAGCACATTTGACATGGCTAATTCAAACAAATTCAAAATGAAAACAAAACTAAGTAGTATTTTAACACTACTGCTGGCATTGATTGCGCATGTTAGCTTTGCGCAGGAAAAGACCATCAGTGGTACAGTAACAGACGAAGAAGGCTTACCTCTTCCAGGTGTAACTGTGCTGATTAAGGGAACCAATACAGGTACTCAAACAGATTTTGACGGAAATTATTCTGTATCAGCAGACCAAGGAGATATTCTTGTATTTTCGTTCATAGGAATGGAAACTGCAGAATATACAGTTAAGAACATTGACACTATAGACGTCACAATGACGACTGATTCTGCCCAACTTGATGAAGTAGTAGTTACAGCATTGGGAATTTCTCGAGAAAAAAAATCATTAGGATATGCCACGCAATCAGTAGATGGCGCAGAAGTATCCGATGTCCCTACACAAAACTTCATGAATTCTCTTTCTGGTAAAGTAGCTGGATTACGCATTAACAATTCCGGTACTGTAGGAGGATCTTCTAATGTTGTGATAAGAGGTAACTCTTCTTTAACAGGTAATAACCAAGCATTATTTGTTATCGATGGAACACCAATTAGTAATGATACTCCCAACACTTCTGGACAAAGATCTGGACAAGGAGGGTACGATTACGGAAATGCAGCATCAGATATTAACCCAAATGATATTGAATCCATCAATGTTTTAAAAGGTGCCGCCGCAACAGCACTTTATGGAGCTCGAGCTGCTAATGGTGTTATTATTATTGAAACAAAGAAAGGATCAAAAAGAAAAGGTATTGGGATCTCTATAAATTCATCCCTAACCATTAGTCATGTAAACGATAATACTTTACCAGTTTATCAAACCGAATACGGTGCAGGTTACGGACCTTACTACGACACACCTTATTTCAATAATTATGACAATCTAGATCTTCCTGGTGGTTTTGACCCTTCTATACCATTTACACCATTTACAGAAGATGCTTCTTTTGGAGCTCGCTTTGAAGGTCAGCCGGTGTACCAATGGAATTCTATTTATCCTCAACTAGAGGACACTTATCAACAAGCAACTCCATGGAGAGCGGCTAGAAATACACCAAATGCTATTTGGGAAAGCGGTCATACTGCGATCAATTCTGTAGCTTTATCAGGAGGTAGCGAAACTGGAAAATTTAGATTAAGTGTTACCAATTTAGATCAAGAGGGAAATCTACCTAATAGCAGCATTAAAAGAAATAACATTAAATTTAGTGGGCAACAGGACTTAACTGATAACTTTAGTGTCGGAGCAAATATCACTTATACTAAAACAGATGGAAAAGGTAGATATGGAACTGGCTACGACTCTGAAAACCCAATGCAACAATTTCGCCAGTGGTGGCAAATGAATGTAGACGTAAAAGAGCAAAAAAATGCTTACTTCAAGACAGGAGACAACATTACATGGAATCCAAATAGCCCATTAAACAGAAATCCAATATATTCTGACAACCCTTACTGGACACGTTACGAAAACTTTCAAACCGATACACGTAATAGATATTTTGGAAATCTAAATCTTAATTATGAAATTAATGATATATTCAGCGTTTTAGGACGTTTCACATTTGACACTTATGACGAGTTACAAGAAGAAAGAAGAAATGTAGGGAGTTCAGGAGTTTCTGGATATACGCGTTACAATGGAAGATTTGCAGAGTATAACTATGATCTTATCTTAAACTTCAATACAGATATTGCTGAAGACTTAAATCTTGATGGAAACCTAGGATGGAATCTAAGAAGAAATGACAATAGTTTTATAAGAGCATCTACCAATGGCGGTCTTAGTCAGCGAGGGATATACGCTTTATCAAATACTGCGGCTCCACTTCAGGCCCCCGATGAATATGATGCAACTAGAATGCTGGATGGTGTATATGCAAGAGCTAGCTTAAGCTATCTTGATACCTATTTCATAGAAGGTACTTTACGTCGAGATCGCTCATCTACACTTCCAATTGATAATAACGTATTTTACTATCCTTCAATATCTGGAAATATAATTTTGTCTAACCTAATTGAAGCAGACTGGCTAAGTTTTGCAAAGTTACGCGCAAATTATGCCGAAGTTGGTAATGACACAGATCCTTACAGAGTTATTCAAACTTATCAGATTGAAATGCCTTTTCAAGGTACAGGAGTTGCAAACAATAATGGAACACTAAACAATCCTGATCTTAAACCTGAACGTACAAAATCTTATGAAATTGGCTTAGAAGCGAATTTCTTTAATCGTAGAATTGGTTTCGATGTTTCATATTATAATATGAAAACAGAAGATCAGATCACTCCAGTACCAGTATCTAGAGCTACTGGTTTTAGCAGAATATTATTTAATGCAGGAACCATTGAAAACAAAGGTTTTGAAGCCTCGCTTCGTCTAAATCCAATTAGATCCGAAGATTTCAACTGGAACATGAATGTTAACTGGGCTAGAAACCGAAGTGAAGTTGTAAGTTTAGCGCAAGGAATTAGAAACTTAGAACTAGCTTCTCTTCAAGGAGGTGTCTCTATTAATGCTACTCCAGGACAAGCCTATGGTGCTATTAGAGGTACTGATTATGTTTATGATGAAAACACAGGACAAAGAATAGTTGGTAGCAATGGTTATTATCTAACTACTTCAAGCTCTAACGAAATCATCGGAAACATACAACCAGATTGGACTGGAGGTGTTCAAAACACATTTCAATATAAAAATATAACGTTGAGTTTTCTTATCGACGTTCAAAAAGGTGGAGACATATTCTCTTTAGATACCTGGTATGGTTTCGCAACAGGATTATATGACAGAACAGCTGGCCTTAATGATCTTGGTAACCCATTAAGAGATCCTGTTACAGATGGAGCAGATAGCGGCGGAGCTATTTTAGAAGGAGTCACAGAAAGTGGTGAGCCTAACCAAACTCGCGCAAGCTTTACAACCTACGCGAACCCATACGGATATGCTAGGGATGCCAACAAAGGACATGTATATGACGCATCATTTGTAAAACTTAGAGAGGCAAATATCACTTATGACTTCGGGGAAAAAATAATCGAAAAATTACCTCTTACCAACGCTTCAATCTCATTAATAGGAAGAAATTTATGGATTATACATAAAAACATCCCTTATTCTGATCCAGAAGCAGGACTTAGTGCAGGTAATATTCAAGGGTATCAATCTGGAGCCTATCCCGCGATAAGAGAAATAGGTGCTAGCCTTAAACTTAACTTTTAATTAGAACCATGATGAAAAAATATATATTAACATTCATTGCTTTAGCAACGTTATGGTCTTGCCAAACAGATGAACAATATCAAAATCACAATCAAGATCCTAAAAATCCTACAGATGTAGGGGATGATTTTCTTTTCACTTCATCCGTAAAAAACCTACAGGATCAATTGGCTAGTCCTAACGTAAATTTAAACATTTTTAGATTCATTTCGCAATATTGGACGGCCACCACTTATCTGGATGAACCAAACTATAATTTAAATAACAGAGGTATTCCAGACAATCACTGGTCTCAATTATATCGTACTGTAATATTCAACATTCAAGATGCTAAAGAAAGAGTTCAGAATAATGAATATATCAGCGAAGGAGAAATAAATGCAAGAACGGCTCAATTAGAATTAATTGAAATATATACCTGGCAAATATTGGTTGATACTTTTGGAAATATCCCTTATTCAGATGCGCTTCAAGCAAGAGAGAATACTTTACCTAAATATGATGACGCTCAGGAAATCTATAACGATCTAATTTCTAGAGTTAGAGCAATTGATTTCGGAGATTCTCAAGGATACTCATCAGCTGATGTTATTTATGGTGGAGATATGAGCAAATGGGAATTATTTGCAAATTCTATTCAATTACGTTTAGGTATGAGAATTGCTGATTTTAACCCTTCCCTTTCTCAAGAAGTTACTGAAGAAGCCTATAGTAATGGAGTTTTCAGCAGCAACTCTGATAATGCTATATTAGCATACGAAGCCAACCCACCTAACACAAATCCTCTTTGGGAAGATTTAGTTCAGAGTGGACGATCAGATTATGTGACAGCAAATACGATAGTTGACATAATGAATAACCTGGAAGATCCTAGAAGAACAGCTTATTTTGATGACAACCTGAATAGTGGTGATTATATAGGGGGTACTTATGGAGCAAGTAATTCTTTCCAAAATTTCACTCACGTAGGCGAAGCTTTTAGAGAACCAACCCATCCAGGGATTCTAATGGATTATGCGGAAGTTGCATTCTTACTTTCTGATGCTGCACTAAACGGATATTCTGTTGGAAGTTCTGCACAAGAACATTATGAACAAGGGATTACAGCATCTATACTTTATTGGGGAGGAACACAATCTGAAGCGGATTTGTATCTCTCTCAAGATGATGTATCATACAATGGTTCCGAACAACAGTTAGGCACCCAATTTTGGATCGCAATGTATGATAATCCATTCCAAGGATGGAATTCATGGAGAACTTATGATGCACCAGAATTTAATTTACCTGATGATACTGGAAATGAAGTACCTTTAAGATACACATATCCAATCGATGAACAAAACCTTAATGAAGGCAACTACAATGAGGCTTCAGAAGCAATTGGAGGTGATAAGCAACAAACTAGAATTTTCTGGGACGTAGACTAATTGATATATTATAAAACTATCAATAACAAAAACCACCCACTCCAGGGTGGTTTTTTTATTAGATAATTTCTACGCCTACAGAAATTAAAGTATTTTTGCATTATGAAAGAAGCTACAACAATTTTTGGAATTAGAGCAGTTATTGAAGCTATTGAAAGCGGAGAAAGTATTGATAAAATATTTATTCAAAAAGGGCTTTCTGGTGAGCTTTTTTCAGAATTAAAAAGAACTTTATCTAAAGGAAATTACAACATTTCTTATGTTCCGCAAGAAAAACTCTACAAACTTAGCAAAGGCAATCATCAGGGCGTTGTCGCTAAAATAAGTCCAATCACTTTTAAAGGACTTGAAGAAACTGTAGAACCTATATTAGCTAAAAAAGAAGTTCCCTTTTTTTTACTCTTAGATCAAATAAATGATGTACGTAATTTTGGAGCGATTATCAGAACGGCAGAATGCTGCGGAGTAGATGCCATCATTATTCCAGAGAAAGGCGCGGCTCCTATAAACGCTGATACTGTAAAAACTTCAGCCGGAGCAGTATTTAATATCCCTATCTGTAAAGTCAATCATATAAAAGATGCCGTTTTTTACCTGCAGTCTAGTGGGATTCAAACCGTAGCGGCTACCGAAAAAACCGATAATTTAATATACAATATAAACTTCAAAAAGCCTACGGCAATCATTATGGGGAATGAAGCCAAAGGAGTCTCCCCATCTATCCTAAAAACGATAGACCATAAAGCTAAATTACCTATGCATGGCGAAATTGCCTCCTTAAATGTTTCTGTTGCCTGTGGTGCTTTTTTATATGAAGTAGTTCGACAACGAATCTGAATCTTCACCCTATAATCATAAAATTGATTTCGAACTTATCTTCCAGCCCGTTTTCATAAACTTCATCGGGTAATTCTTTCTATAAATTTCTATGCTCATCAAAATGGCATACAAATCTATTAGAAATTAGATATATCTATATATGTTTTGGTTTTTTTCATCATCCCATTTCTAAATAGAAAACGTCATAACAATTTATAAAAAGAATTGATTAGCAATTTTTTTATAAACATCTATCCCATTTATAAAGACGAAATAAGTTGAATGGTCATGGAGCACTCTTGTTAGATAATAACCTATTCCGATTTTTTAATCTATAAAAATAGATAGCTAAAAAAATCGTTCGAAAAACCACGAAAGGGTGAACTTCAAAAGACTACGGTTAATATTAAAATTGAAAAACTTTAGAAAAAAACTCCCTATCAAAAAAGCTAAAACGAATTATCATTAAACTTTTATGATATTTTTAGATAAAATTATTAAAATTTAAAAACACATTATTTTTAGGTTGTATTTATCTCCGTTTTTTCACATATGATCAACATAATATTTAATAAAAAAACAGTTATATCTAAAATAAAACAGAATTAACATAAATTTTAACATATGTAGAGACTTTATTATTGCTTTCTTAACTTTTTATTATCATTTTTGAAACGTCTAATTCAAACAATTTTTAAAAATGAAGAAAAAAACTATGATTCTACTGGTGTTTCTTTTAACACTGGTATCACAGGTAGCTCTTGCCTACCAACAAAACACCATAACCGGTACGGTTACCGATTCTGATGGCTTGCCCATCCCAGGTGTTAATGTTATCGTAAAAGGTACTGACAACGGAGTTCAAACAGATTTTGATGGAGTTTATTCTATCGACGCAACAGAGGGCGACATTTTGGTGTTCTCTTTTATTGGTTTAAAAACGGCTGAGTATCCCGTTTCAAATGTTTCTACAATAGATGTAACACTTGAAGAAGATGCATCACAACTAAGTGAAGTTGTAGTTACCGCTCTTGGTATTAAAAGAGATAAGCAAAGTTTAGGTTACGCTCAACAAACCGTTGATGGAGGTAGTCTGGTGAAATCCAGAGAGACCAATGTTAACAATGCTTTAGCGGGTAAAGTAGCAGGTGTTCAGTTTAAAGGAGCACCCAGTTCTGGTTTTGGTAACTCCAATATCCGGTTACGTGGTAACACGGGTGTCCTTTACATAGTAGACAACATAAAGGTACAGAATCCTTCAGATATTATTACAGATGATATTGCAGACATGTCTGTACTTAAAGGTGCCGCCGCTACTGCTTTATATGGGCCTCAAGGGCAAAATGGGGTAATCATTATTACAACAAAAAGTGCGAAAAATGGGCAAAGTAATATTACTATCAATCACAGTACTGCTATAGAAAGTTTATATATCTTACCTGATTACCAAAATGAATACGGTGGCGGATACTCTCAGGACTTTAACACTTTTAATTACGATCCTTCCATTCACCCATCAGATTGGGCTTCTTTTGACGGTCAACAAATGGTGGAGTATTATGCTGATGAGAGTTGGGGGCCTAAGATGGAAGGTCAAATGGTAAGACATTGGGATTCTTGGATTCCAAATACACCAGAATTCGGTAAATTAAGAGCTTTTACACCTCAGCCTGATAATGTTAGAGATTTCTTTGATACAGGAATCACAACAAACACTAATCTTACCTTTTCTAAAGGGGGAGAAGGTTACTCTGTAAGAGCATCCTTAGCTAAAATCGACAGAACTGGAATTATTCCAAACTCAGAACGAAATACCGTTCAAGGATCTATTTCAGCTACTTTAGACATTACAGAAAAGCTTGTTGCTTTTGCAAACGTAAACTATCAAGATAGAAGAACTAATAATTTCCCAAACAACGGATACGGAAATATTGCCTCTAACTTTAACCAATGGTGGCAAAGACAATTAGATATCGATCGTCTAAGAGATTATAGGCGAAATGGAGAAATTGTTTCTTGGAACATTAACGGTCCAACAAACACTTCTCCGCTATATTGGGACATGCCTTTTTTCGATACCGAAGAGAATTTAAATCCCCAGGATAAAAATTCATTCTACGGAAGATTTGGCTTAACATACGATATAACTGATGACTTAAATGCCAGTGTAGAGATCAGAAAAACGCTAAATACTTACGAGAGCTCAGACAGATTTGCTTTTGGAGGTTTAGGGACTCCTTTTTATTCCGAAAGCGAAAATACTAAAGGTACTGATGAAGTATTTGGTATTTTAAATTATGAAACCGACTTATCTGAAGATTTCGACATTAGCGCTAGTTTAGGATTTGAAATTTACGACCAAAACTACAAAAGCATTTATGCAAGTACTACAGGAGGATTAAACGCTGAAGGTTTTTATAGCCTGAACACCTCAACAGGCAGACCAGATGTTTCCAGTTATGTAGAAGATTTTGCTAGAAAATCCACTTTTGCAAAAGCTTCTATAGGTTTTAGAAATATGTTATATATAGATGGAACTGCTCGTTTTGACTGGCAATCTACCGCAGACTCAGAAGCGAATCGAGTTGAAACTTATGGTGGATCTTTAAGTTTCATATTCAGTAAGTTATTAGAAAACAATGATTTCCTTAGTTTTGGTAAATTAAGAGCTAGTATAGCTGAAGCTCCTCTTTTCCCAAATCCTTATCAGCTTTCAGAAACCTTTAGTGTTGGTACACCTTATGCTAGTTATGGTAAACTTTCTGTAAAATCACAGTTATTCAATCCAAATTTAATTGGAGGTGTTAGACAAGAATATGAATTTGGTACTGAACTTAGATTCCTAAATAGTAGGTTTGGTTTAGATGTAACTTACTTCACTAAGAAAGATTCTGAACTACCAGTTGCAGTTACCCTAGATCCTGCAACCGGATATAACTCATTCTTAACCAACTCTGGTGAGCAGACGTATAAAGGTTGGGAATTTGCTTTGAATGTAATACCTATTAAAACAGATAATTTCACTTGGGATCTTACTGCAAACTTAGCAACACTTGAAAGAACTGTAGATAAAATTGCCGATGGTACAACTACAAATGTGTTAGCTGAAACTTGGCGTGGAATTCAGCTACAAGAAAGAACGGGTGAAGAATGGGGCGCTATTTATGGTAGAGCATATCAGCGAGATGATAATGGAAATATTCTTTTATCTTCAACTGGATCACCACAATACGACACAAATCAGTACTTAGGTAACCTTCTTCCAGATTTTACTGGTGGTGCTTCAAGTTACATGACGTTTAAAAACTTTAGTTTAGGTTTAGATTTCGACTTCCAAAAAGGAGGAAAACTTTTCTCTGTAACCAGAATGTTTAATGCATACTCTGGATTAGGTGCAGAGACAATAGGAAACAATGCCTTAGGAAATCCTCAAAGAGATCCAGTAACAGGTGGGGGTGCATCGGTAGCTCTTGCAGATGCAGATACAGACTCAGGTGGTATCTTGATCGAAGGTGTAGACAGCAACACAGGGGAGCCTGTTTCATACCTAGTAGAAGCCCAAACATACTGGGGTAGATTATTTGCATTACATGAAAGATGGTTATATGATGCATCTTATTTCAAATTAAGACAAGCAAGGTTAGACTATACTATTCCTAAAAATGTGCTTGAAAATACCTTTATCAAACAGGCAAACATAGGTGTATTTGCGACCAACCTTTGGTTAATTTATACATCTGTTGATGGAATTGACGTATCCGAATTAGAGGATAACCAAGGAGCAGGAGAGTACGGATGGACAGAAGGAGGACAATCTCCTAACACAAGAACTATCGGACTAAACATTAGTCTAACATTTTAAAAATTTAAAGCATGAAAACAAGAATAAAAAAATCGATAGTTATGCTTTCAGCAGCAGTAATGTCTCTTACTGCCTGCGAAACAGCCGAATTTGGATCATTAAACGAAAACCCAAATGAACCAACAAGCGCTTCACCAAGTATTTTACTATCAAATGTCGAAGGTGCAGTTTCAAATTACGTAGCTGCCACGACTCCAAATCTATATGTTCAATACTTATCAAATGGGCAGTATGACGAAGAATCCAGATATCAAACACTAAATTGGTCATATGAATACTGGTATGGCGTTTTAACCGATTTAAATAGAATAATTGCACTCAATACAAATGAGGAAACTAAAGAAGAAGTATCTGCCAGTGATGCATCAAATGCAAACCAAATAGCTGTAGCTACTATATTAAGAGTTTATATATTTCAGGGAATGACGAACCGTTGGGGCAGACTCCCTTATACAGAAGCTTTAGGAGGATTGGGTAATCAATTTCCTGTTTATGATTCTCAGGAAGAAATCTACAAAGGGCTTTTTGCAGAACTTGATTCCGCTTTAGGAATGATTGAAGCTGGTAGTGGTCCCAATGGAGATTACTTATTTGGAGGAGATATGACAAGATGGGAACAATTTGGGCAAACTCTCAAAATGGTTATGGGCTTAAGACTTTCTGAAGCAGATCCTACATTAGGAAAAACTAAATTCAACGAAGCTCTCGGTAACGTAATCACTTCGAATACAGAAAACTTTTTTTACCCTTACTTAGGTGATGAAAATAATGATAACCCCTGGGAAGATAGGTTTTATGCTCCAAGTTTCCGTAGAGATTATTTAGTTAGTGATGTTTTTGTAAATGCTCTGATAGGATCTGGAAACTCCACCACTCCTGAAGATCCCAGACTAGCTAAAATGGCAGAACCTGCATTAAACAGCGGTACTTTTGTTGGAGCTCCTTACGGAAAATCTAACTCTGACACAGATAGTTACTCATTCATTACTCAAGATATAATTAATAATATGCAAGCTCCACTATATATGTTTACATATGCAGAGGTCTTATTTGCTAGAGCTGAAGCCGCTGCATTAGGATGGACTTCTGAAGATGCATCAAGTTTATACGAAGATGCAATAGCAGCTTCTATGGCTCAATGGAGAGTTTCTGACTCTGCTGCAAATGCTTATATCGCGTCCAATCCATATACAGGTTTGGAATCTATAGGCTATGAAAAATGGGTTGCTCTTTACTTACAGGGATATGACTCTTGGGCAGAATGGAGAAGAATGTTAGCTGCCGGTTACGAAAAAGAGCTAACCGCTCCTGAAGATCTATTGAGTAATGCAACAGACATTCCAGACAGAGATGGATATCCGGCTACAGCACAATCTGTAAACGAACAAAATTATAATGATGCGATAGAAGCCCAAGGACCAGATCTGTTAAATACAAAACTTTGGATTTTTAAATAAATTTTATTTAACAATTAAAAACCAGCCACTTAGCTGGTTTTTTTTTATTTTAGAACACATTCATCACTAATCTACGAATAATGAAAAAAATAAAAACTTTTGCAGTATACGCTATATTTATTTCTTCACTTTCTTCTCTAATGACTGCTCAAACAAGCCTGGGATCTTCTAATCTTGCCGACGGTGTAAAAGTTATGAGAAGCAATAGGAATTCTACTCCATTTTTAATGAACGAATTCAAAGTAGGCTATGGCGTTTATGAGAATGGCGAGACCACAACACCACAAAAGATAAACTATGATGCTTATGGCAATTCCCTAGTTTATAAGGATGCGGGATCGGGACAGACCCTTAAAATGTTAGATGCAAAATTTGTAGGATTTATAATTAAATCTGAAGAAGGTGATGTAATCTTTGCTAAAATTGAAGGGAATGCTTTTGACAAAGAGAAGAATGAAGAAAGGTATTATCAATTGGTTTCTCCCCCGTCCAAAGCAGTTATTATTGAGTATGAAAAAGAATTCGATGATCCTAACGCAAATGGATGGACAAGTAGCCAGAACAATACAAAAACTGGTGAGTATGACATGGATACGAAATATTACATATTAAATAAAAACAAGAAATATGAAGAAGTAAAACTTAAAGAAAAATCTTTACTGAAAGTATATAAAGACAAGAAAGATCAATTATCAAAGTACATTAAAACTAATAACATCGATATAGATTCACCTGAAGATATGGTTCCCCTTGTAGAATATTATCTATCACTATAAATACTTTTTCAGAAACAACTGTATTAAAAAGAAGAGTTTAACTACTCTTCTTTTTGATTTCATAAAAGTTATTAAATAATATACTTTCGATTTGGAATATTCGAAATACAATAGATAGCTATATTGAGAAACAGAGAAAATATTGAAAATTCAGAACGACAAAGTGATATAGCGCAGATACGACTATTATTCCAGAAAATGTTGGGTAATATAGAGACCGCAAAAACTTCAGCGGGAACCGCACTTATCCTCCCTTATCTGTAAAAGCGATCATATTAAAGATACCGTTTTTTATATTCAGTAGACAGGAATTCAAAACGTTGCCGCTACAGAAAAAACTAATGAATAATCAACAATATCGACTTTAAAAAGCCTATACTAATCATTATTGAGCTTAAGCCAAAATAGTCCCTCCATATCCTATCCTAATAAATCAGCGATCAAAAAGCTAAACATACCCTTCATCACACTGAAAATGCATCCTTAAATGTTTCTGTAGCCTGCAACCCTTTTTTCTATGAAGTAGTCCAAAACGCATTTAATCTTTCTTATTTTTTTGCTCTTTATAGATATAATTGATTTCGATCTTATCCTCCTGCTCATCTTCAGTAATTTCATCGGGTAGTTTTTCTATAAAATTCCCATGTTCATCGAAATGCCGCATAAAGTCATCCTCTTCTTCATCATAATCAGGATGCTCCCATATATATTTAGGAGGTTCTGCTATATTTTTTTTAAAAATAAATGCAAAAAATAAGCCCACAATTAACCCAGAAAGATGTCCCTCCCATGAAATTTCAGGATCGATCGGCGTAACATACCATAACAATCCCCCATAGAGAAAAACGACCATTAGCGAAAGCGCAACTAATCGATAATATTTGGAGAAAATTCCCTTAAAAAATAAAAATGAAGCCAGTAAATAAATAATTCCACTGGCCCCTATATGATAAGCAGGTCTTGCTATTAACCAGGTAATAAAGCCAGTGAATAAAAAACCATATCCTAAAACCTTCCAGCTAATACTTTTATAGAAATAAAAGAGTGCCATTGAAAGCACAAAAAGCGGTATAGTATTATTGAATAAATGTTTTATTCCACTATGAATAAAAGGTGAAAAAATAATACCCAACAAGCCACTAAGCTTTCTGGGAAAAATCCCCAAATAATTAAAATTTACCCCAAATCGAACTTCTATCCAAAAAACAATCCAGATAGCAAGGATAAACAGCACAGGATAGCCCACTACACCCGGGGTAAAATTAAAATCAGTTTTTCGATTCACACTTAAAAGATTTAAAATAATACTACAAAAAAATAACCAATATCACTTAACAGAGATTTTGTCATTCTAATTTTTACATTTGCAAAATGAATGAGCCATTAGCAGAGAGACTTCGACCAAAAACATTAGACCAGTATTTGAGTCAGACGCACCTTATTGGCGAAAAAGGTGCTTTACGCCAACAAATTAAGCGAGGTATTATCCCTTCCATGATTTTTTGGGGACCTCCAGGTGTTGGCAAGACAACTCTAGCTAATATTATTGCCAACGAATCAGATCGACCTTTTTTCACTTTAAGTGCAATTAGTAGTGGAGTAAAAGATGTACGTGAAGTTATTGAGAAGGCGAAGCGAAGCGATGGATTATTCACGACAAAAAGTCCGATTCTATTTATCGATGAGATTCACCGCTTTAGTAAATCACAACAAGACTCCCTATTAGGAGCGGTAGAAAAAGGCTGGGTTACCTTAATTGGTGCTACTACTGAAAATCCAAGTTTCGAGGTCATCTCGGCTTTGCTTTCCAGATGCCAGGTATATGTTTTAAAACCCTTTTCTAAAGAAGATCTAATCGCATTGCTAAACAGGGCAATGAAAGAAGATAAAATAATTGCTTCTAAAAATATCAAATTAAAGGAAACCGAGGCTATTTTAAGACTCAGTGGTGGTGATGCCAGAAAATTGTTAAACATCTTTGAGTTACTGGTAAACTCCAGCGATGAAGGCACTGAAATTACGAATGATATGGTTTTTGAAAAAGTACAACAAAACACTGTGCTTTACGATAAAACCGGGGAACAGCATTATGATATCATTTCAGCATTCATAAAATCCATTCGGGGTAGTGATCCTAATGGAGCGGTATATTGGTTAGCCCGAATGATTGAAGGTGGTGAAGATGTAAAATTTATCGCAAGAAGAATGCTTATTTTAGCCAGCGAAGACATTGGTAATGCTAACCCTACTGCTTTGGTTATTGCCAATAATACCTTCCAGGCTGTAAACACCATTGGTTACCCTGAAGCCCGGATTATATTAAGCCAATGTGCTACTTACCTGGCCACCTCGCCAAAGAGCAATGCGGCGTACGAAGCGATTGGTAAAGCTTTGAGCCTGGTTAAAAAAACCGGCAATTTACCAGTACCCCTGGAAATTAGAAACGCTCCAACAAAACTAATGAAAGATTTAGGCTATGGTGAAAATTACAAATATGCCCATAGCTATGAAGGCAATTTTGTTAAAGCTGAATTTTTACCGGACGAGATTCGAAATACCATTCTCTACGAACCGGGAAATAATTCCAGAGAAAACTCACAGCGCGAATTTCTTAAGAAACGTTGGTCTGGTAAATACAATTACTAATGCTGAAGTTTATATGTCGTTTTAACAGACTTACCGGCCTGACGATCAAAAATTTCCACAACAAGATCCCCGTTATCGGCGAAATAAGCCATCCCCTGTTTTGTTAGGGAGTTATAAATAAAATTATCCGATCCATCTGAATCTATGAGCATGGCAAAAGGTTCTGCCATTCCTTTTTGATAAAAACCGTAACCCGATTCGTTTTCTTCTAAAAAATAAAGAGCCTTGTCATTGGTATAAAACTTACCTTTAGTTGCTCCTATAGTAGCATCTTCTACGTCCATTTCATTTTGCTCAACGTCTTCAACTTCTTTCTCTGCTGCATTGGTCGCTTCAGTGGTACTAGAAACTGCTACTGATTCTTTTTTTGGAGTTTCGGCAACTATTGGGTCTTCGCTATATGTATAATTTAGATCCTCTAAAGAGGTAAAAGCATCTCTTAAAGCTTCATGATAAGCTTTTTTATAGTCCTTCTCTCTACTCCTACCCTCTTCCGAAGCATACACCACATTCCCATAACAATCTTTTAGCTGAAAAACCATCTTAGTAACAAACAGTCCTGAATTATTCTGAACATCAGCTTCCAGTGCCAGACAATTATTAGATTGCAGTTCTGCCGGCTTTTCTGCGCTTTTCATTACGGTTGAAAAGCCATATTTTTCTAATAAAAATTTGGTCAATGCATTAAGCTGATACTGATTTTTCTCTTTGGCAAATTCAAACTTTTCAGGTACGATTACATATTTATAATCGTTAACACTTTTTTGCCCATAAGTAATTACCGTAAAGAATATCGCGAATAAAACTAAAAGTTTTTTCATAATTATAAGTATTTAAAAATCGGTGTAAAATAACAAATATGGCTTGTATTACCTAAATTAGAGATACAGATTAATATTTTTTAAATTATTCAAACCTATAACATCATTATAGGTCGACTTATTGTAATAGTCAAAATAAATCGTCTGCAAACCAAAATCGGCAGCACCAATAATATCAGCTTCATAATTATCACCTATCATTACTGATGTTTGCGGTATTGCATTTGCTTTTCTTAAGGAGATATCAAAAATATCAGGGTGTGGCTTTTTTACTCCTGCTTCCTCAGAAGTAGTGACGGTATCAAAATAGCTTAGGATATTAGAGTTCTTCAGTTTTCTATGCTGAACTTCTTCAAATCCGTTAGTAATAATATGAAGCTTGTATTTTTTAGAAAGATAATCTAATGCTTCTATTCCGCCTTCCAATAGATGATTATATTCAGAAAGATAAAGCATATAATCGTTAGCTAATTTATTTACCATTACGTCTTCAACCTGATAGGAAAGCGCCCCAAAAGAATCTTTTAACCTACCGTAACGCAATTTTTCTTTAGACACCAGATTTTTTCGATAATTCTCCCAATATTCATAATTGATAGGAATATAAATTTCCAAAAACCGTGGAAGGTCCAGATCAATTTGATTCAGTTTAAAAATATATTCGAAAGTAAGCGCCGAGTTTTTATCGAAATCCCATAAGGTATGGTCCAAATCAAAAAAAACATGTGCTATATTATTCAATTTCATGAATCTGCTTTAATAGTGAATAATATCTTTTATTATTGTAATATTCAGAAAAATCCTCATTCTTAAAAATCGCCCTAAAAGTTCCGTCTACTTCTTTGACCCTTTCATGAATTTTAGCGATTTCCTTTTTCAATTCTTCAGAACCATATTTTTTTCCCACATTAGAATTAAAAATATAAGGGTGTATTTTAAGCGGACTGGTAATTTCTAAATTAATATCATAAAACAAATAAGAAAAACTAGTTCCCGCCCTAAAACCCAGATCGTCTGGATAGCCCATAGAGTAATCGTTGTCAAATTCCAATTCTGCCAGGGTATTAAAATGTTCTGGAATTCCTAAATCATAACGGGCATTTAAAACATTTTCTAATGGATAATGGATAATATTTTCTAAACGGAATTTTTCTGTCTTAAGTACTTTTAAAGTTTGTGAAGAATAGTGCCCTAACAGCAAACCGATTTTAGCATAATCTGAAACATATTTTATATTAGATCGATATGGGATCCTGTTATAATTTATATTCCTATCATACAAAGTAAAGTCGGATACTTTAAACATGAATATTGCTGAAATTGAATGCTTTTTTATAAGGGAGACTAAATCATCAAAAACATCAAATGGATCTTTCTTTATCTTCATCCAGGATTTTACACGATCAAAAAAACGATGAAAATGTAACTTCATAAGATCATTGCCCCAACCAACCACACTTCTAATAATCCCTTTATTATTAAACACAAATCCTTGTGCTACCGCAAAAATACTTTCTACCTGAAACTGGGCATTTTTAAATTCCATCTCTGGGAATTTATCCTTTAAAACCTTTTTAAAATTCTGTACCCAGAGATCTACAACCGGAGTTTTTAAAAAACTCTCTTTATAGGCAAGACTTTCTGAAACCGGAAATCTGCCCGCTTCATCTTTTACATGTGGCAGATATTCTTCGTAACGGGTAAGTAAATAAAAGGATGCCGCAAAAATATCGAAAGGCAAATCACTATTTTCGCTAACGGGAAAGAAACAAACGGTATTACCCCATGGCTGTACTTTTATCTCTAATTCACCAAAACCATGCTCTAATAAAATATCGGTATTCTGAATAAAAAATTCATTTCCCAAAGCTTGCTTGCCGTAAGACATTTTAAAACCGTCATGCGCTACAAATTCCTCGATTTTAGAAGTAAACTTTATCTGAATCCCAAGCATATTAGTACAGATATGCTTAAAGATATAGATAATTCTCGGAGTAACTTTTTGGGTGTAGACCAGTAGCATTGAGGGTAGTTTTATAAGATCGCTTCGTCTGCAAAGCTAAAATAGGACATTTCAGTTACAATTATATGATCCAGCACTTTTATATCCAGACTTTCTGAAGCAATCTTTAGTTTTTGGGTTAAATTCTTATCAGCTATACTAGGTTTTAAAGTTCCGGAAGGATGATTGTGCGCAAGGATTATAGCAACGGCTCCAAGCTCTAAAGCCTTTTTCATCGTAAGCCTTACATCTACTAATGTTCCTGTAATTCCACCCTTACTGAGTTGAAGCTTATCAATCACCTTATTGGAATTATTTAAATAAATAATCCAAAATTCCTCGTGTGGTAATTCACCAATTAAGGGCTGCATTAATTCAAAAACAGATCTGCTTGATGTGATTTTGATTCTTTCTAAGGCACTTTCTAAACGTCTTCTTCGGCCAAGCTCTAAAGCAGCGATTATAGTAATTGCTTTCGCTTCTCCAATTCCTTTAAACTTACAAAGCTGGCCAACAGAAAGTTTCCCTAATTCGCTAAGATTATTTTGGGTAGCTGCTAAAATTCGTTTACTAAGCTCTACTGCGGTTTCTTTACGATTACCAGAACCTATTAAAATAGCTATTAATTCAGAGTCACTTAAAGCAAGCTTCCCCTTTTTAAGTAATTTTTCCCGAGGCCTATCGTCTATAGCCCACTTTTTAATACTCAAGCCTTTTGATTGCTCTTCCATACCATTAAAATACAATAGATTACGAGAGCAATAAAGATTTTTTACCAATTAATTTTATAATTCGGTTACCAGTTGCTCTAAATCTATTCCTCCGTAATTTCCGCTACTCATAAAAAGTAAGATTGAATTATCGAAATTCGATGTTTTAAGGTAATTTTCTAAATCTGCCGTTTCAGTAATAATTCTTAGATCGTCTCTTCCAAAAGCAGATGTTATAATCGCAGAAGAAATAGGCTTCAAATTTTTATGAGTCACGGCTTCCAAAGAGTAAAAAACAATAGCTTCATCTGCTGCATTAAGTGAATTTTTATATTCAGTAATAAAATCTTCGTTTAAGCTACTAAAGGTATGAAGCTCTAAGCAAGCAATTATTTTTTTACCCTGGAACTGTTCCTTTACTGCTTTCAAACTGGCGTTTACTTTAGAAGGGCTATGGGCAAAATCCTTAAAAGCGATAAAATCACCAGATTCCTTAATTTTCTGAAGTCTTTTTGAAGCTCCTTTGAAGCTTGCTATAGCCTCATAGAAATCTTCCTCATCTATCCCCATATGCTGGCAAACCCATTTAGCTCCTGCAAGATTACTAAGATTATGCTTTCCAAAAATCTCTAAAGGCATATCTCCTTCTGGTGTTACCAAAATTGTCTCACCATCCTCTATGTAATATTCGGGAGTATGGTAAGGATGTTTTCGAATAGGATTAGTGCTATTTTCAACCATCTTCTTTAATTCGGGTTCCTCTTCATTATATACCAGTATACCACCATTAACTATCTTGCTTACAAAAATCCTAAACTGCTCTATATAATCTTCATAGGTAGGAAATACGTTAATATGATCCCAGGCAATACCGCTTAACAATGCTATATTAGGTTCATAAAGATGAAATTTTGGTCGGAGATCTATAGCTGAGGATAAATATTCATCCCCTTCAATGACAATAAAATCATTATCATCATTAAGCTGAATAGTATTCTCTAATCCTTCTAATTGTGCCCCAACCATATAATCTACCTGCCGATCGTGATAATGCATTACATGCAAAATCATACTGGTAATTGTCGTTTTACCATGAGAACCACCAACTACCACTCGGGTTTTTGTCTTGGATTGCTCGAAGATAAACTCTGGATAAGAATATATTTTTATACCTAATTCCTGGGCCTTGAGAAGTTCAGGATTATCTTTCTTGGCATGCATACCAAGGATCACGGCATCGAGATCGCGAGTAATTTTTTCTGGAAACCAACCAGGATTTGATGGCAAAATCCCGGATTTTTCAAGGGCAGATTTAGACGGTTCAAAAATAGCATCATCACTTCCAGCAACTTTAAAACCTTTTTTATGTAGTGCTATGGCTAAAGCATGCATCGCACTCCCGCCAATAGCTATAAAATGAATGTTCATTATATCGATTTTCAGCAAATGTAATTATTGCTGTATTAAAAGAGAAGCTATACATTACATATCCTTAATATCTTCCTGAAGTTCTAAAGCAACCTCGGCTTCAGCATCATATTCCAAAGATTTTGTAATATATTTTTTAGCTCCTATCTTATTTCCTTGTTTTTTTGAAAGTTGTGCTAATTTAAGATAAGCTTCGGCAGGTGTTTTAAGATCCAGATAATTAAATCCTTTTACAAACTTTGCCATTAACTCATCAACTTCTGAAGAAGCCACCTGAAAGCGCACAGCCTCCTGAGCTAATTCAAAATACAGGTAGTTCCTAATTAATAAAGAGGGATCTTTCTTTGCCTCCTGTATAGCTTTATTTATAAAATCTCCAGCAGTCACAGTATTATCTTTATAAGCATAAATAAAAGCCATAGCAATGCAGTAGTCCAACCTGCTTAGCTGCTTTATTTTTTTGGCATGAGATAAGGCTTTTTCAAAATCACCTCCTAGCATCGAAGGCAATTCAAGATATAATTGTGATAAAGCTCGATGACTTTCTACATGATTAGGATCTAAACTTACCGCTTTTTCCAGATACTTTTTAATATCTGGAATTAAAAATGCAGCCTGGAATTTACTTATTTCCATAGCTTTCATCCCAAGAGCACCGCCTAGTTTAAAATTATAAAGTGCGCAATCTGGTTTTAACTCCAACAATTCCTGATAATAACTTATAGCACTATCCCATTGTTTCAGATGGCTATTAATATCCCCCAAATAGAGTTTTCCGTATTCCGAATCAGCATAATTCTCTTTTAAAAAATCCTTAGCATGAAGAATTTTATTTTCGGCTAACAAAGTTTCTACAATTTCTAATTTTTTCTGCGAAAAAGCGGAAAAACTTGCCCCTATTAAGAGAACAAAAAATAGTCTTTTTACCTGCAATCGTTAATTTTTTTAAGAAATTGAATACAAATTTTAAGATTTTCTTCAAAAGGATTTTAACACAAATCCAATTATTAGGGGAAAAATACTAATAATTAGTAAATAGCAACACTTTTACAACGTACATATTAAAAATTATTTTAATATTTGTGCTACAAATATTTTAACTTTATTATTTATTATTCGAATTTAACACCTAGCCTATGCAAAATTTTACTTTGAGGATTAGGGGGACTAAATTGTTCCTTTTGTCCTTTGTACTATTTATGGGAGGTTTATCAATGTATGGACAAACTGGATGTCCTACTACTGCAAACACTCCCTCTAATCAGAGTTTCTGTTACCTACAAACCGTAGGTGATATAAACACTGATGGAACTACCATTTACAGAACCGAAACATCTACTACGCCTATTCCTACCAATGAACTATTGGAGAATACCGTGTATTATGTTGGGAATGCTGATGGGAATTGTACTACCAGAATTGAAGTAACAGTTAATATAGATTCTTCTCCGGCTCCCGTAAGTGGATACGGAACTACATTTTCACCTGCTTTAGGATCTCCTGCAGATTCTTATAACGTAGATGATTTAATTGCTACCCTTCAGGAAGACAACCCAGGTGATAACCTTGTTGTTTTTGCTCAACAGTATGCAGAAACTCCTTTAAGCGGGACTACCGAACTAATCGCTGAAAACTCTTATTTTGTTGGAATCGACAATGGAGGCTGTCCATCTGCAAGATTGGCAATGCGATATGATCCTATCGTAGCCGTTGCTCCAACAGGAGATGCAGCACAAACTTTTTGTGCCGGAGCGACTGTAGGTGATTTAGTGGCTCAAGGAACCAGTGAGAACACTCAGGCGATCCGTTGGTACAGCACAGCTACTTCTAATCCAAACTTAGATGATACGGTAGAATTAGTTGATGGAGAAACCTATTATGCTACTCAGATTATTAACAACGTGGACTCTCCACTTCCTCCTACAGAAAGTGAAGATCGATTAGAAGTTACTGTAACCGTTATAGCCCCTGTTAATGCTGGGGATGATAACAGCGTTGCATTATGTTCTAATGATGCCGTTCTTGATTTATCCACACTTCTTTCTACAGATGCTGATACTGATGGTACATTTACTTTAGAAGGGACAAACCTTAACGGTCAATTCGATCCTGCAAATTACGCTGCTGGAACATATACCGTGACTTACGCGGTAGAAGATGATTGTACTGCAGATGAAGCTTCTTTCACAATTACACTTACAGAACAACCTGATGCTCCAGCTATCGCAGATCAGGAATTTTGTGAAACTGACAATGCTACTGTAGCAGATTTAGGTGCGGATACGAATGTTGACATCTACGATGATGCGTCTTTAACTACAGCTCTTGATCCTACAACTGCCTTAACCAATGGAACATACTATGCTACAGCAACTAATGCTTCTTGTGTTTCAGATGCTACTTCATTCGAAGTAATAATTTCTGAACAACCTGATGCTCCAGTAATCGCAGATCAGGAATTCTGTGAAATTGATAACGCTACCGTTGCTGACTTAGGAACTGCCGATGACGTAGAAGTTTTTGATGATGCTTCGTTAACTACAGCTCTTGATCCTACAACTGCTTTAGCCAACGGAACATATTACGCTGCGGCAACTAATGGTTCTTGTATTTCAGATGCTACTCCTTTTGAAGTAACTATTACCCCTGCAGTAACACCTGAAGCTGGTGACGATATGGACATCACTTCATGTACTACTGAAACTATAGAACTTACCGATTATCTAAGTGACGATGCATTATTAACTGGTGAATTCTCTGGTGACGGTGTTACCGGAACATCTTTTTCTGTAACTACAGCTGGAACATATACCGTAACTTACACTGTAAATACCAGTAATAGTTGTGTAACGGCAGGAAGTTCTGACTCGGCTACTTTTACCATCACTGTAAACGCTCCAGCGGATGCTAATGCAGGAGATGATATGGCTTTCGATGCTTGTGTAAACGAGTCTATCGACCTTTCGGCTTATCTTTCTGATGATGCGATCACTTCGGGTGAATTCACAGGAGATATGGTGACTGATGGGATGTTCATGGCTACTGCTGCTGGAACATACACCGTAACTTATACTGTAGACGAAAATGATTCTTGTGTAAATGCAGGAACTTCTGACTCGGCTACCTTTACCATCACTGTTAACACTCCAGCGGATGCTAATGCAGGAGATGATATGGCTTTCGATGCTTGTGTAAACGAGTCTATCGACCTTTCGGCTTATCTTTCTGATGATGCGATCACTTCTGGTGAGTTCACAGGTGATATGGTAACTGATGGAATGTTCATGGCTACTGCTGCTGGAACATATACCGTAACTTATACTGTAGACGAAAATGATTC
>Ga0208014_1000132_pt1 | contig 43446 bp, 45 predicted proteins | sample 25_taG_FD_184099 | JGI IMG/M metagenome (GOLD analysis project Ga0208014, IMG submission 184099) | Marine viral communities from Cariaco Basin, Caribbean Sea - 25_WHOI_OMZ (SPAdes) (version 2) | ecosystem: Environmental > Aquatic > Marine > Oceanic | place: Caribbean Sea: Cariaco Basin...
CAACTAAGCGCATACGGTGGATGCCTTGGCAGTCAGAGGCGATGAAAGACGTGGAAGCCTGCGATAAGGTTCGGGGAGCTGGCAAACGAGCTGTGATCCGGACATCTCTGAATGGGGAAACCCACCTGATCTAGGTCAGGTATCTTGCACTGAATACATAGGTGTAAGAGGCGAACCGGGGGAACTGAAACATCTAAGTACCCCGAGGAAAAGAAATCAACCGAGATTCCCTAAGTAGCGGCGAGCGAACGGGGACTAGCCCTTAAGCTAGACAACTGGTAGGAGAAGGCTCTGGAAAGTGCCGCCATAGTGGGTGATAGCCCCGTATCCGAAACCTGAGTCTGGTGAAATCGAGTAGGACGGGACACGTGATATCCTGTCTGAACATGGGGGGACCATCCTCCAAGGCTAAATACTCCTGACTGACCGATAGTGAACCAGTACCGTGAGGGAAAGGCGAAAAGAACCCCTGTGAGGGGAGTGAAATAGATCCTGAAACCGTATGCGTACAAGCAGTCGGAGCGGACTTGTTCCGTGACGGCGTACCTTTTGTATAATGGGTCAGCGACTTATGTTCAGTGGCGAGGTTAACCGTTTAGGGGAGCCGTAGGGAAACCGAGTCTGAATAGGGCGATTTAGTCGCTGGGCATAGACCCGAAACCGGGCGATCTATCCATGAGCAGGTTGAAGGTTGAGTAACATCAACTGGAGGACCGAACCCACTGTCGTTGAAAAGCCAGGGGATGACTTGTGGATCGGAGTGAAAGGCTAATCAAGCCCGGAGATAGCTGGTTCTCCCCGAAAGCTATTTAGGTAGCGCCTCGGACGAATACCACAGGGGGTAGAGCACTGTTTCGGCTAGGGGGTCATCCCGACTTACCAACCCGATGCAAACTCCGAATACCTGTGAGTACTATCCGGGAGACACACAGCGGGTGCTAACGTCCGTTGTGAAGAGGGAAACAACCCAGACCGCCAGCTAAGGTCCCCAAGTACCAGTTAAGTGGGAAACGATGTGGGAAGGCTCAGACAGCTAGGAGGTTGGCTTAGAAGCAGCCATCCTTTAAAGAAAGCGTAATAGCTCACTAGTCGAGTCGGCCTGCGCGGAAGATGTAACGGGGCTCAAACTGGTCACCGAAGCTGCGGCTGCATACTTTGTATGCGGGGTAGGGGAGCGTTCTGTAAGCCTGCGAAGGTGAGTTGAGAAGCTTGCTGGAGGTATCAGAAGTGCGAATGCTGACATGAGTAACGACAATGGGAGTGAAAAACTCCCACGCCGGAAGACCAAGGGTTCCTGCGCAACGCTAATCGGCGCAGGGTGAGTCGGCCCCTAAGGCGAGACCGAAAGGTGTAGTCGATGGGAAACGGGTTAATATTCCCGTACCTTGGATAGCTGCGATGGAGAGACGGAGAAGGCTAGGTGAGCCGGGCGACGGTTGTCCCGGTTTAAGCGAGTAGGGAGTGGACTTAGGCAAATCCGGGTCCACAATCCTGAGACGTGACGACGAGTGCCCAAGGGCGCGAAGTCATTGATGCCCTGCTTCCAGGAAAATCTTCTAAGCTTCAGGCTATTCGAGACCGTACCCCAAACCGACACAGGTGGTCAGGTAGAGAATACCAAGGCGCTTGAGAGAACTCGGGTAAAGGAACTAGGCAAAATGGTGCCGTAACTTCGGGAGAAGGCACGCCGGTGGTATGTGACGCCCTTCGCGGGTTGAGCAGAAGCCGGTCGAAGATACCAGGCCCCTGCGACTGTTTATTAAAAACACAGCACTGTGCAAACACGAAAGTGGACGTATACGGTGTGACGCCTGCCCGGTGCCGGAAGGTTAATTGATGGGGTTAGCGCTTGCGCGAAGCTCTTGATCGAAGCCCCGGTAAACGGCGGCCGTAACTATAACGGTCCTAAGGTAGCGAAATTCCTTGTCGGGTAAGTTCCGACCTGCACGAATGGCGTAACGATGGGGGCGCTGTCTCTACCCGAGACTCAGTGAAATTGAAATCGCCGTGAAGATGCGGTGTATCCGCGGCTAGACGGAAAGACCCCGTGAACCTTTACTATAGCTTCACAGTGAACTTTGAGCATGTTTGTGTAGGATAGCTGGGAGGCTTTGAAGTGGGAACGCCAGTTCTCATGGAGCCAACCTTGAAATACCAGCCTGACCTGTTTGAGGTTCTAACTTCGACCCCTTATCGGGGTTAAGGACACTGTGTGGTGGGTAGTTTGACTGGGGCGGTCTCCTCCCAAAGCGTAACGGAGGAGCACAAAGGTGGGCTAAGCATGGTCGGACATCATGCGGTTAGTGTAATGGCACAAGCCCGCTTAACTGCGAGACAGACACGTCGAGCAGGTACGAAAGTAGGTCATAGTGATCCGGTGGTTCTGTATGGAAGGGCCATCGCTCAACGGATAAAAGGTACTCCGGGGATAACAGGCTGATACCGCCCAAGAGTTCACATCGACGGCGGTGTTTGGCACCTCGATGTCGGCTCATCACATCCTGGGGCTGAAGCCGGTCCCAAGGGTATGGCTGTTCGCCATTTAAAGTGGTACGCGAGCTGGGTTTAGAACGTCGTGAGACAGTTCGGTCCCTATCTGCCGTGGACGTTGGAGATTTGAGGAAAGCTGCTCCTAGTACGAGAGGACCGGAGTGGACGAACCTCTGGTGTTCGGGTTGTCACGCCAGTGGCATTGCCCGGTAGCTATGTTCGGATAGGATAACCGCTGAAAGCATCTAAGCGGGAAGCCCCTTCCAAGATGAGATCTCCCTGGCCCCTCGAGGGCCCTGAAGAGCCGTTCAAGACCAGGACGTTGATAGGTCGGGTGTGTAAGCGCTGCGAGGCGTTGAGCTAACCGATACTAATTGCTCGTGAGGCTTGACTATATAACACCCAAGACAATTGCGGATAACGCAGAGCGACAGCTCAAACGAAATCAATACCACTCAGTTCCATCTCGTCCCCCAGTGATCAACCGTTTTGCCTGACGACCATAGCGGTCTGGAACCACCTGATCCCATCCCGAACTCAGAAGTGAAACAGACCAGCGCCGATGGTAGTGTGGCGTTGCCCATGTGAGAGTAGGTCATCGTCAGGCGCCTAATACCCAAACCCCAGCATCTCCGATGCTGGGGTTTTTTATTGCCTGGAATTTGAGAAATCTCAAAACTATGACGCTGCGCACAGTGACAAAATGTAACCGCCGCTAAACTTCTGCAAAAGAACTGGCCAAAAAAACACCAATAAACAAGGCCAGCCTCAGAGACACTCATCAGTCATCTTTTAATCCGCCGCAAACAAAAACAAGCGGCAGCGTGAGATGTGACTATGAGTAAAACAGCTTCCTCGCTAGTTATCCTGTCCTTGCTGGCTTCAGGATCGCAAGCCGAATTGCGTCCGATCTCCGACCGGCAGATGTCAGAGGTGACGGGGCAGGCCTTTGTGTCTGTTGATCGGCAATACCACCCTGATCCCAATGACAATACCGCCTACACCAGGGTCAATCTTGGCATGGATCTGGAGATCCAGACCAACGTCGACGTACTGGAGTTGGGCCGTTACGAACGGGATGGAGAAAAACCGGGCACCTCCGATGTCTATATCGAGGATTTCGCTCTGGGTTATATCAATAACCAGGCCTATTTTGATGCCAATCCGAAAGCTCCCAGGCAGCGCAGGCCTGACGGGAGTCCCTATGCCGAAGGCGAGATCGTTCCATTCTCGATCCAGAATCCGTTTTTCGAATTTGCCTTCGATCAGACCACCGAAGAAATCGTTGGTTTCCGTCTGGGATTTGGCCAGTCCCTGGGCGTACTTTCCGGGAAAATTGAAACCCTGACCGGCAATGTAAACGTCGACATCATCGATCGCGGAGAAGGCTTAAGTCAGGCCAGCTCCAGCGGCAACCTGTTTGATCAGATTATTGTACTTCTTACCCCCTTGCTTGAGAGCGGAAGCCCTCTGTCCACGAAAGCCGAGCTGGTTTATGGCGCCGATGGTGATCCCAACATCGGGTCACCGGATCCGATCCGCGCTGAATACATTGGCATTCCCGACGGAGAGCGTTTTGTCCTCGAGGGTGCCAGCGGTTTTACCCGCTGGTCGGTGAAGAATCTGATCGGGTGGGGATCCAGTTCCCGCATTGAAGTGCCCAACTGTTCGTTCCTCAGTTGTTCCGGCGGTGACATATATGTTTACGCAGAAGATTGTCTCGTGCTGGGAATAGATTCCTGCTTTGACCTTGATATCTATAACAGTTTCCCGGTTGGCGAGGTTGGTGAAGTCGATGGCGAACGCCGTATCACCGGCCCCGTTGATGGCGCCTTCATTTCATTTCAGACCAAGGATCTTGACTGGCTCAAGGACGTAAAGAAAACCGACTTCACACCGGAAGACTTCATAAGAGCAACCTCCGGCGCGTTTTTTAATATCCCCAACGGCGCAACGGAAGTAAATCTCAACGAGGCGCTTTACGGAACCGAGCGTTACCGAAGCGAGTACATCGACCGTGGAAAAGGGCTGTTTTGAGGAGAGCTGATGACTGTTTTGCGTATACGGAATGCTCGGCATGCCCGAACCGGTTTATCTGCACTGATCGGGGTGCTGCTTCCTTTATTTACTCATGCCGAACTGCTTGGCCTGTCCGAAACCGAGATGTCTGAAATCGATGGCGCAGGTATTGGTCTGGTCCTCGAAAACTTCCGGTTCTCCCACGGGACCGATCAGCCGGATGAAACCGGTAAGCAGGCGCGTATCTTCCATATCGGGGGGATCAAGAGCACCGATGGCCGGGACGTAGGTATCACCGTAAATCACCTGTATATCTCCGGCGCCGGCAGTAATTACGGTCAGAATCCCGGCCCCGTGAACCTTGGACGACTCTTCAGCCCCTGGCGTATCGATGTGGTCGATGGCGACAGCATCGGAATAGCCAATAAAGCGGTTCTTGAGTTTGCTGCACCGGCCATGGCGACCGCTGCAGAGGGGTACGACTGCCTCAGTTCAGTTGCATCCATCGGTAGCGGCGTCTGCTCCAGCCGGCCAGCGACTGCAGGGTACATCGGTGAACGGGCAGACATCGGCATGCAGATGAACGTCGCAGTGGGCGACGACCGTTCGGCCAATCTTAATATTCATGCGAAAAGTGCGGTCATTGATGGCAGCTTTCTGCGTCTGTGGGGTGATGACGATCGCCGTCAAATGGTCGGTCAGTTCAAGTTGAATTTCTACTCGCCGGAACTTTCGGTTAATGCGTGCGCTCAGGATGGGTCGAGTTGCGGTTCCAGAATCCTGATGAGCAATGTGGCGCTGGAACTGGCCATTGGAAACCAGCTGCAACCGGTATTCTTTGACGTCGATGGCACCGGAAATTTTGTAGTGGAAGTGGCTGCCACGCCGCGCCCCCAACCCGGCGAGATCGGCGCTGATGGGCTCCGGAGTAGCAGCAACGCCGAGTCCTGGGACTTTTATGAGTCCTATTACACGAACCCGGAGTTTCGCAGCAAACTGCATATCGGAAATCTCAGTGTCGGCGACCGAAATTTTGGTTCGGCGCGCATACAGGGAATGCTGATTCAGCATCTGAACATTAAAACCAGGGATCTGAGCCAATGAGCAAGCCGGGCCTGCATCGCGTTTTGCCAATTCTGTCCTCGCTGGTGGTGTCACTCCCGGCAGCCGGCGAGCTCTCACTGCTTGGCGACGAGGCATTATCGGGGATATCCGGGCAGGGCGGTATCTACCTTTCAGGTGACATCAGTATTAATGAGATGGGTGGTCCTGTTGAGAACAGCTATTTCGGGCGATGTGATGACGCCTCGAAAAAATGCGGGGCCCGTTTCGCCTATCGTCTAAAGGAGGGCGGTGGCTGGATGGTGCTTGATGAAATTCGAGGCAACTTTGCCTTTGAGGGGCTGACTCTCAGGGTACGTACTATCGACTCGGGGTTCGCAGGAGACGGAGAGCGATTCAATCAGGATGTGATCGAGCTGGGCTTGCCTAACAAGGTCCGTTTCAATGACGTGCAGTTCAAGATTGCGGGCAGCAGTACCCCCCGCCCAACGGATCCAGGCTTCCAGCAGACCGACATATTTGCACTTGAAATGCAGGGCGAGGTTGTCATGGAAGGGAACCTGCTGGTGTTTCCGGCGGGCAATCCTTAAAAGAAGGAGTACCAGCACCATGGAGTTTCAAGGCTATTCGAAGTTGTTGTCCGCCACCGCAATGGTTGCCACCTCCCTGGTCCTGTCTTCAGGGACCCTGGCCGAAATGAAAAACCTGGATGATGCTGCTCTGGCCGATATCCGCGGTCAAAGTGGTTTGACCATGGAGCTGGACCTTGGGCTTGCTGCCGACCGGCTGTCCTACTTTGATGATGGCAATGGCCTGCATCTTGAGGGACTCAGGATTGGTTCAGCGACTGATCCATCAGGCCAGGCCTATCACCTAATCCGGATTGATATTGCCGATGATGCCTCCCTGAACCTCGATTACCTTGTCGAAGACCGCCGGATCGAATTTGGTGATATACGTCTTGCCGGTGCGCCGGGCGTCAGTATGGGCGGGGTGTTTTTTGATCACTCTCTGGACGGGTATCTCACTGTTCGCCAGGGCGGTGCATTAGGAGGCGCCGGTTATACATTTGATTCCGCCTACACCATGACCGGTGGTCGACTTGGGTACCGTACGAACGGGAATGAGGTTTTCCTGGACGACATCACCATGAGCGTGGAGGCTCTTGGTGTGACGCTGGACGTGGTCGGCAATACCCTGAAGCTGGACGCCCCTCGGATTGTTGGTCACTGGCAGGTGGGTGCGATCCGTTACAGCAACAACCCCCTGAATCACGGTGTCAGCGAGGATTTAGCCACAGGCCAACCGCTTCCGAGTTATGGTAGCCTGAGTGGGCAATATGAGCTTTCATCCAGCACCGAACTCACGTCAGGCGGGCGCGCCGGAGAGGGGCTCCGGTTCGATACCGAGACGATTATTCACTCCGCGTCCTTTCTCTACATGGACGACGGTAATACTCTGGCGTTGCGGGGGATTGAGGGGCAATACCGGATCCATGATCTGAGACTGGACGTGGCATCTGATTGGCAGAATCGACCGGCACTGGCTCTGACCCTTGGCTCCGTGGCCGGCGACCTCCGGATCGGATCGGTCGAGATGGGGGCAAGTGCGAAAAGCCTTGGTCAGATCAATCTCAGTTTTTTGCTTGAGGACCAGGTCTTTAACGGTCGCAGCTATTCCAACGCCGTTTACCTGCAGGGCGGCGGCCATGTCGACGCAGGACCGCAGGGGCTTCGCCTGGCCGCAGAGTGGAGCCTGCGTCTGGCCGACTTCAGTTACACAGAAGACGGCAATCGGGTGATTTTCAGCGGCTTGCAGTCCTGGGGGCAGGGTGATGTGACGGTTAATATTATCCGTAACGAAGTGAGTAACGGTACCGAGTTTTTTGACGGTTTGCGCGTCGGCTTTGAGGGTATTAAAGGAGGCTACCGTATAAACGGCCTGCGTGTGGGAAGCGAGGATGCCCCCCTGCAGGGCGGCACAGAACTTTTACTTGCTCTCGGCTTTTATCCCGCCTACGAGTTTGAGTTGGACGGGCATGTCACCCTCGGCCCCGGAGGTGCCTCTGGCGAGGGCATTACCATCAATTCCGATATCCGGATTCGCGAGGGCAAGGCGGCGATCATTGCGGTTCCTTATGACCAAGGCAGCGGTGAAGTTAGCCAGAAGGGTTTGTGGATTACCGAGCTGGATTATGACGCCCACGTTCGAGACATGACCGTCGATCTGACCGAAGCAGGGCTTTCCGTTGTAACAGGTGAAGCCTGGAGTACCATGGATATCGGCAACCTCAGGGTTGGTGACAAAGAGTCGGGCAGGAGTTTTGGGCGGTTTGTCCTCCAGAAATATGAAACCGGAAGCAGTATGACGGTTGTCCCCGGTGGCGCCGGAGACGTATGCGCCGGTGGTATGGGCAACACTGCGGCCGCGTGTGTGGCATCCGGCGGGGTCTGGGAAGCTCGCGGCGAAGAAGGCCTGACGGTTCGCCTGAGGCAAGTGCTCCCCCGGGCCATCAGCGACGCCCGGAAAAATGCACTGGCCTGGGAGACGAACCGGGAAGTTGATGGTGCCGGACGGGCGATAAGCGGAACTGGTACCAGGCTGGTGCTGAATGATATCCACACAAGTGACGGTGTCGATTCGGATGGCGACGGCAATGAGGATAACCGTTTCGGTATTCGAACCGATCTGTCTGTCGACGTCTACCAGACCCGGGTCGTCAAGAAGAGTGATGGCGTCGACACACTGGGCGTGATCGGTAATCGGGGCGACGAGAAAATCATGGATCCGGCGGCTGCCGCAGGTTACCGGTATGTATCCAACCCGACGGCCCAGGAAGAAGAGAAGCGGCCACTGGGTTTTGCGGTGAAGGCACGGAGCCAGTTCAAGGAGTTGTCCATCAACAATATTGATCTGGTTCACCCGGTTGGCGGTCCCCAGACGGCGGTGTACGGGGTGAAAATGCAGAATTTCGATATCAAGGCGAACCTTACCGCAACGCCAATTCCCTGATTCGGGCGAGTCATTTTCCGCAGCTTTGACCGTCGGCTTTGTTTTTTCCGCCTCCCTGGTGTTTAATCCGGCCTTACCCAATCTTATGGCTGGATGCGTCTTATGAAATCCAAGGCACTTTTAGAGCTTCTTCGTGACGGACAGGTTCATTCCGGAGAGTTCCTGGCATCGCAGCTGGGTGTCAGTCGTACGGCTGTCTGGAAACAGATCCGTCGTGCCATGGACGAGGGGGCCGAGATTGTCACGATTCGGGGCCGTGGGTATCAGCTCGTGTCCCGGGTAGACCTGCTGGACCGGGATTCCGTGCTTCAGAGCCTGGCGCCGTCCCTGAGCGAACAGCTGTCGTTGAGCGTGCTTGATGAAGTGGACTCTACCAATGCCGAGGTCCTTCGGCAGATTACCGCCGGCGCGAAGAAACTCCCGGTTGTCATTGCTGATTGCCAGACCGCAGGGCGCGGGCGAAGAGGCAGGGTGTGGCAGAGCCCCAGGGGAGAAAACCTTTACCTTAGCATGGGGCTTACGTTTCATGGCGGCTTTGGTGTCCTTGATGGCCTGAGCCTGGTGCTGGGTGTTGCTGTGGCCAATGCGCTTGAGCAGCTTGGCGTGCCGGCAGTCAGGCTCAAGTGGCCCAATGACATCTTTCTTCCGGCCGGTAAACTCGGGGGCATTCTGGTCGAGTTGCAGGGTGAGCTCGAGGAAGGTGTGGTTCAGGTGATTGCTGGCATTGGCCTTAACGTTCATATGTCCCGGGCCGACGGTGTTGACCAGCCCTGGAGCAGCCTTGCCATGGCCTGCCCGGAAACTGAGTGGTCGAGGAACCAGATTGCCGCTGCGATTATTGAGGCGATCCAGGATACGGTTCCGGTTTTTTCCGATGTCGGATTCCGGGACTTCCGCGCGCCCTGGCAGAAACGGGATATTTTCATGGGGCAACCCCTTCAGGCACGGGGGGGCGAAATCGAGGGCGTGGGCTGTGGCATCGACGATCAGGGGAATTATCAGATCCGGACCGCTGATGGCGTGGTTCCGGTTCGAGCCGGAGAGATCAGTCTGCGAGTGGTGCCATGAAACTGTACATCGACGCGGGTAATACCCGACTTAAGTGGAGCCTTCAGAAAGACGGCGAGCCATTGGCGAGTGGTACCGGCGTGCTGGATGAAGAAAATCCGATGCCCGGGCTGGCCGGTTTTGCCGGGGAAATTGCCGGCATTGCGGTATCGACGGTTGCATCCGAGGAAAAGCGCCAGCGGCTGCTCGGATATCTTGCCTCCCTGGCCAGTGTTTCCGCCAAGTGCTTCTGGGCAGAAGCGGAACGGGGAGGGCTGCGCAATGCTTATACCAATTTTGATCGGATGGGAGCCGATCGCTGGCACGCAATGTACGGCGCCTGGATTGGCCACAAGCAGGGGTTCGCCGTGGTGGATGCTGGCAGCGCGGTCACCGTGGACTATGTGGACCCGACGGGCGCCCATCTCGGAGGCTACATTCTGCCGGGTCTGCAGATGATGTTCCGGAGTCTGAAGACCGACGCTGCCCGCATCGGGTTCGATCCGGAGCAGGTTCTGGAGACGGCGCCGGGTAAAAGCACCGGGGAATGCGTTAATCATGGGGTTGCCTGGCTTTCCGCTGCCATGGTGGCGCGTATACAGGAAGATACGCGCAGGTTCGGTCTCGCCGATACTCTGATCACCGGCGGAGATGCTGACCGCCTCATCGGACTTGGTCTGCCCGGAATTCACCGCCCTGATCTTGTATTGGCTGGACTTCGTGCGATTGATGCCGAGGACGCTGCTTGATGAGATGGTTGGCGCTTGGCCTGCTGGGTCTCAGCCTGGGTCTCCTTTATCTTCCTGACTACCTGGGGCCTTCCGGAGGCATGGCCAGGGTGGCCAGCGGGACGCTGCCGAGGGTGGCAAGTCTTAAGTCGCCGGATGCGGAAGACCCGTCGCCGGGAAACGTTTCGACTCAGAAGGAGTCGAAGCGGTCCTGCGTGCGCCTGGGCTGGATAGAGACCGCGCAGCGGGCCCGTGAGCTTATAAGCAATCAGCCCCTTGCTGCCGAGTCGGGTTTCAGGGTCGAAGAGGTCGAGCGTGAGCTGTCGCCATTGTATTGGGTAATTATCCCGCCCCAGCCCCGCGAGGTGGCGTTGAGCCAGTTCCGGGATATTCAGCGCCGGGGCATCGACTCCTATCTGGTAACCGAGGGCGAGAATCGGAACGCCATTTCTCTCGGGCTGTTCGAGTCCCGTGAATCTGCAATATCCGTGCTGGAAGAAAAAAAGCGCCAGAATCTTAATGCGGTACTGGCAAACTTCCCCCGAAATCAGATAAGCTACGCGCTCACTTTTGAGGCTGAGCCGGAACTCGCAGAGGAACTGGTTCAGGCGGTAAAAGCGGATTACGGCAGCAATTTTGATTTCGTCGAAATCAGCCCCTGTGAGGGTGTTGCAACGCCGGAAAAAAGTCCGTAGTATACCGCCCTCGCTGACGAGGCGAATGTGAGCTGGCGTAGCTCAGTTGGTAGAGCAGCTGACTTGTAATCAGCAGGTCGGGGGTTCGATTCCGTCCGCCAGCTCCACTTTTTAGTTTTGACGGATCTGTGAAAGCGGATCCGACTCGGAGGGGTTCCCGAGTGGCCAAAGGGATCAGACTGTAAATCTGACGGCATCGCCTTCGCAGGTTCGAATCCTGCCCCCTCCACCACTAATTGCTCGCGGGCATCGTATAGTGGCTATTACCTCAGCCTTCCAAGCTGATGACGCGGGTTCGATTCCCGCTGCCCGCTCCAATTTGTTTAGTAGTGCTCATGTAGCTCAGTTGGTAGAGCACACCCTTGGTAAGGGTGAGGTCGGCGGTTCAAATCCGCCCATGAGCTCCATTATTTATCCGGTCAACGTTACGATCCTGGTTGATTAGGGAGATTGGTCGAATGTCTAAGTCAAAGTTTGAACGCAATAAGCCGCACTTGAACGTGGGCACCATTGGTCACGTAGACCATGGTAAGACCACTCTGACCGCAGCTCTGACCCGTGTATGTCACGAAGTTTGGGGTACGGGGTCGGCAAGCGCCTTCGATCAGATCGATAACGCGCCGGAAGAGCGTGCGCGTGGTATTACCATCGCGACCTCCCACGTCGAGTACGATTCTCCGACCCGTCACTACGCCCACGTAGACTGTCCGGGCCACGCTGACTATGTGAAGAACATGATCACTGGTGCAGCGCAGATGGATGGCGCGATCCTGGTTTGTTCCGCAGCTGACGGCCCCATGCCGCAGACGCGTGAGCACATCCTGCTGTCCCGTCAGGTTGGCGTTCCTTTCATCGTTGTGTTCCTGAACAAAGCGGACATGGTAGACGATGAAGAGCTGCTCGAGCTGGTTGAGATGGAAATTCGTGAGCTGTTGGAGCAGTACGACTTCCCGGGTGACGACACTCCGATCATTACCGGTTCCGCGCTGATGGCGCTGGAAGGCAAAGACGACAACGAAATGGGTACTACCGCGGTCAAGAAGCTGGTAGAAGCTCTGGATGCCTACATCCCTGAGCCGGAGCGTGCGATCGATCAGCCGTTCCTGATGCCGATCGAGGACGTCTTCTCTATCTCCGGTCGTGGTACCGTAGTAACCGGCCGTGTTGAGCGTGGCATCATCAAGGTTGGTGACGAAGTGGAAATCGTTGGTATCAAGGATACCGTGAAGACCACCTGTACCGGTGTTGAGATGTTCCGCAAGCTGCTGGACGAAGGCCGTGCCGGTGAGAACGTTGGTGTTCTGCTGCGTGGTACCAAGCGTGACGACGTTGAGCGTGGTCAGGTTCTGGCGGTTCCGGGCTCGATCACTCCGCACACCAAGTTCGAGTGCGAAGTGTACGTACTGAGCAAAGAAGAAGGTGGTCGTCATACCCCGTTCTTTAAGGGTTACCGTCCGCAGTTTTACTTCCGTACCACCGACGTAACCGGTTCTTGCGAACTGCCGGAAGGTGTGGAAATGGTTATGCCGGGTGACAACGTCAAGATGAGTGTTACCCTGATCGCTCCGATCGCCATGGAAGATGGTCTGCGCTTCGCGATCCGCGAAGGTGGCCGTACCGTTGGTGCCGGTGTGGTCTCCAAGATCATCGAGTAATTGACTCGAGAGTAAGTGCGCTGAGTTGTTTCGGTGCAGGCCAGTAGCTCAATTGGCAGAGCAGCGGTCTCCAAAACCGCAGGTTGGGGGTTCGATTCCCTCCTGGCCTGCCATTTTTTAACATCCGGATACATAAGTTGATTCCTATGGAGTCAAAAGCCGTTCAGTCAACCAGCCGTTTCGATTTCCTGAAGTGGCTGGTTGTTTTCGTTCTGATCGCCATCGGTGTGGTGGGGAATCAGTATTATAGTGCCGAGTCTCTGCTGTATCGGGTTCTGGCTCTTGTAGGTCTCGCGATTGTTGCGGCGCTTGTTGCCCTCCAGACTGATCGTGGTCGTCGCTTTGCGACGCTGCTGAAGGAAGCGAGAGTAGAGATCCGGAAAGTGGTATGGCCCACCAGGCCTGAGCTCGTGCAGACGACAGCTATTGTTGTAGTGTTTGTGCTGGTTGTGGCTCTGTTGTTGTGGGGTATGGATTCGCTGATCAGTTTACTGGTCGCCGGGTTTATCGGTTAACAGGAGTGGGCAATGGCTAAGCGCTGGTACGTCGTTCATGCGTATTCTGGCTTTGAAAAGCAAGTAATGCGCACTCTCAAGGAGCGCGTTGCGCTGCATGAGATGGAAGACCGGTTCGGCGAAATCCTGGTTCCGACCGAGGAAGTTGTCGAGATGCGCGAAGGGAAGAAGCGCAAGAGTGAGCGTAAATTCTATCCCGGGTACGTACTGGTCCAGATGGAAATGGACGACGCAACGTGGCACCTTGTCAAGAATACGCCGCGGGTTCTTGGTTTCATTGGTGGTACCAAGGATAAGCCGGCACCTATCACGGAAAAAGAGGCAGAGGCGATTCTTCGCCGTGTCGAGAGTGGTGCGGACAAGCCCAAGCCCAAGACTCTGTTTGAGCCGGGTGAGGTTGTTCGGGTTGTTGAAGGGCCGTTTGCTGACTTCAATGGCGTAGTGGAAGAAGTTGATTACGACAAGAGTCGTGTCAAGGTTGCCGTTCTGATTTTCGGCCGTTCGACTCCGGTAGAGCTGGAGTTTGGGCAGGTTGAGAAGGACTGACCGGCAACCTGAAAGCTGAAAGCTCGCGCGCTACGGCGACGCGGGCTTTTTGTGTCTGCTTTATTGCAGTTGAAACTAAAGGGGAGCCGAGAGGCGTTTGAACCCACAGGAGATGAATCATGGCAAAGAAGATCGAAGCCTATATCAAGCTTCAGGTTGCTGCCGGCAAGGCCAACCCGAGTCCCCCCGTTGGTCCGGCCCTGGGTCAGCGTGGCGTCAACATCATGGAGTTCTGCAAGGCATTTAACGCCCAGACCCAGGATATGGAACCCGGCCTGCCGATTCCGACGGTTATCACGGTTTACAGTGATCGCAGCTTTACCTTTATTACCAAGACGCCGCCTGCGCCGGTTCTGCTGAAGAAGGCCGCTGGTATCAAGAGCGGCTCCGGTCGTCCGAATACCGACAAGGTCGGTACCGTGACCCGTGAGCAGCTTGAAGAAATCGTCAAGACCAAAGAGCCGGATCTGACCGCTGCCAGTATGGATGCGGCGGTTCGTACCATTGCAGGAACAGCCCGCAGCATGGGCCTCAACGTGGAGGGCCTGTAAGATGGCAAAGCTGAGCAAGCGTCAGAAGCTTATTCGTGAAAAGGTTGACTCTGCCCGTTCCTATTCCGTTGATGAAGCAGTTGCACTGCTGGTCGAGCTGGGTCAGAACGTGAAGTTCAAAGAGTCCATCGATGTGGCGGTCAACCTCGGCGTTGATGCCCGTAAATCCGATCAGGTTGTTCGCAGCAGCACAGTTCTGCCGCACGGCACCGGTAAAACGGTTCGGGTAGCGGTATTTACCCAGGGCGCCAACGCCGAAAAGGCGACAGCCGCCGGTGCGGATATCGTCGGCATGGACGACCTGGCAGACGAAGTTAAGAAAGGCAACATGGATTTCGACGTGGTTATCGCCACACCGGACGCCATGCGTGTTGTTGGTCAGCTGGGCCAGATTCTCGGCCCCCGTGGCCTGATGCCGAACCCGAAGGTAGGTACTGTGACTCCGGACGTTGAGACTGCGGTCAAAAACGCCAAGGCGGGTCAGGTTCGTTACCGTACGGACAAGAACGGCATTATCCACGCTCCGCTGGGTAACGTTGAATTCTCTGCCCAGAACATCAAGGAAAACCTTGAAGCTCTGGTTGCAGACCTGAAAAAGGCCAAGCCGTCATCCGCGAAGGGCGTGTATCTCAAGAAGATCACTGTTTCTTCAACGATGGGGCCTGGCCTGACTATCGATCAGAGCGGTCTGGCTATTTGATCCTTTGATCGGTGGTTACTTTGTAGTCTGGGCGGAAGCCAAGGCTGTCAAAGACCGCAGGCCCCCGAAGCACTTCCGGCCTGGCTGGAAGTGCTGCAAGGGTTAAAGCAACGCCTGCGCAGACGGTGTGAAGACGTTCTCTCTGAACCCAAACACCGTTAGGAGCCCCGCGAGGGGTATATGTGGGTTTGCCGGGATATCCCCGGCGAAATCGAGGAGAAATCCAGTGGCAATTAGACTCGAAGACAAGAAAGCGATCGTCGCTGAAGTCAACGAGACTGCCGGTGGTGCTCTGTCTGTGGTTATGGCTGACTACCGTGGTGTTACCTCTGGTGACATGACGGCGCTTCGTGCCAAAGCTCGTGCCGAGAACGTGCGTCTGAAGGTTGTTCGTAACAACCTGGCAAAGATCGCGATTCGTGGTACCGAGTTTGAGTGCATTGATGAAGCGTTGGTTGGTCCGACCATTCTGGCATTCTCTATGGAAGATCCGGGCGCGGCAGCGCGTCTGCTGAAGGATTTTGCCAAAGAGAAAGAGGCGTTTGAGATCAAGGGACTGGCCGTCGGCGGAGAGCTGATGGGTGCAGACCAGATTGACCGTCTTGCCAAGCTGCCAACACGTCACGAAGCGTTGACAATGCTGGCCGCTGTAACACAGGCACCGATCACCAAGCTGGCACGGACACTGAACGAAGTTCCTTCGAAAGTGACTCGTGCTGTAGCGGCAGTTCGCGACCAGAAGCAAGAAGCTGCTTGATTCTGTTGAACACCATTTTTTATATTTTTGGGAGAAAGTCATGGCTCTGTCTAACGAAGACATTTTGAACGCAATTGCTGAAATGAGCGTAATGGACGTTGTTGCGCTGGTTGAAGCAATGGAAGAGAAATTCGGTGTTTCTGCCGCTGCTGCAGTTGCTGCTGCACCGGCCGCTGCTGCTGGTGGCGAAGCCGCTGCTGAAGAGCAGACCGAGTTTGATGTTGTACTTACCGGTCCTGGTGAGAAGAAAGTAAACGTAATCAAGGCCGTTCGTGAACTGACCGGCCTGGGTCTGAAAGAAGCTAAGGAAATGGTCGACAGCGCTCCTTCCGTTATCAAGGAAGCAGCTAGCAAAGACGACGCTGAAGCAGCCAAGAAGAAGCTTGAGGAAGCAGGCGCTTCTGTTGAGCTCAAGTAAGAGTCGGCTGTTGATTGAAACCGTGCGATAAGCATGGACAGGCTGGTGGCTTTGTGCCACCGGCCTTTTTCTGTTGTATATGCTATAGAGTCTGGTGAGTAATTGCAGGTTGATGTCAGATCTATAACCTACAGCCAGAGTCTTGTTCAAGACGGCGCGATAAGCCGAGCAATTCGGCCCCGAAGCAGAACAATGGTTGCTTCTTGATACCAGGTATCAGGTCTAAAGCTGGGGAATGCAGATGACTTACTCCTACACTGAGAAAAAGCGGATTCGCAAAGATTTTAGTAAATTGCCTTCCGTGATGGACGTCCCCTATTTGCTGTCTATTCAGCTGGATTCGTTCAGGGACTTCCTCCAAATGGAAGCCGCTCCTGAAGACCGTCGGGAAACCGGTCTTCACGCAGCATTCAAATCCGTATTCCCGATTGTCAGTTACTCTGGCAATGCCGCACTCGAATACGTGAGTTACCGTATTGGCGAGCCGGTTTTTGATGTCAAGGAATGCCAGCTTAGGGGCGTAACCTACGCAGCACCGCTGCGGGTGAAAGTCCGCCTTATCATTTATGATAAGGAATCGTCCAACAAGGCGATCAAGGACATTAAAGAGCAGGAAGTCTACATGGGCGAAATGCCCCTGATGACCGAGAACGGTACCTTCGTTATCAACGGTACCGAGCGCGTTATTGTTTCCCAGCTCCACCGGTCTCCGGGTGTGTTCTTCGATCACGACAAGGGCAAGACCCATTCCTCCGGCAAGCTGCTGTATTCTGCCCGGGTGATTCCTTACCGTGGTTCCTGGCTGGACTTCGAGTTCGATCCGAAGGACTCCGTGTTCGTTCGTATCGACCGTCGTCGTAAGCTGCCGGCGTCGATTCTGCTGCGTGCCCTGGGGTATACCTCCGAGCAGATGCTCGAGATGTTTTTTGAAACCAGCAAGTTCAGCCTGGGCGCGGAAGTGTGCAAGCTGGAACTGGTGCCGAGCCGTCTGCGTGGCGATATCGCGACCTTCGACATCAAGGACAATGACGGCAACGTGATTGTCGAGGAAGGCCGCCGGATTACTGCCCGTCACATCAAGCAGCTTGAAAAAGCCGGTATCAACGAGCTCGAGGTGCCCACCGAGTACCTGTACGGCCGCGTACTGGCCAAGGACATGATCGATCAGGCATCCGGTGAGGTTCTGGTGGAGTGTAACTCCGAGCTGACCGAAGAGCTGGTTACCAAGATCCTCGACGCTGGCGTGAAGGATATCGAAACCCTTTACACCAACGATCTGGACTGCGGTCCGTTCATGTCCGACACCCTGCGTATCGATCCGACCCGCACGCCGCTGGAGGCGCTGGTTGAGATCTACCGGATGATGCGCCCGGGCGAGCCTCCCACCAAAGAGTCGGCTGAGAACCTGTTCAACAACTTGTTCTTCTCGGAAGAGCGGTACGACCTGTCTGCGGTTGGCCGGATGAAGCTTAACCGTCGCCTGCGCCGTGAAGAGAGCACTGGTGAGGGCACGCTGACCCACGAAGACATCATCGATGTCCTCAAGACCCTGATCGATATCCGTAACGGCCATGGCAATGTGGACGATATCGATAACCTGGGTAACCGCCGTGTTCGCTGTGTGGGTGAAATGGCTGAAAACCAGTTCCGCGTTGGTCTGGTCCGGGTTGAGCGGGCGGTTCGTGAGCGTCTGAGTCTCGCCGAAAGCGAAGGCCTGATGCCCCAGGACCTGATTAACGCCAAGCCGGTCGCTGCCGCCGTTAAAGAGTTCTTCGGCTCCAGCCAGCTGTCCCAGTTCATGGACCAGAATAACCCGCTGTCAGAGGTTACACACAAGCGTCGTATCTCGGCGTTGGGCCCAGGCGGTCTGACCCGTGAGCGTGCGGGCTTTGAGGTTCGTGACGTACACCCGACCCATTACGGCCGTGTGTGCCCGATCGAGACGCCGGAAGGCCCGAACATCGGTCTGATCAACTCGCTGGCGACTTACGCCCGTTCCAACTCCTACGGCTTCCTTGAGAGTCCGTACCGGAAAGTGGTTGATGGTGTGGTAACCGATGAAGTCGTGTACCTCTCTGCCATTGAAGAGAGCAATTACGTCATCGCCCAGGCGAGTGCGGCCACGGACGAGAAGACCAAGCGTCTGACCGACGAGCTGGTTACGGTCCGGCACCAGAATGAATTTACCGTTACCCCGCCGGAGAGCGTCAACTTCATGGATGTTTCGCCGCGCCAGGTGGTATCGGTCGCTGCATCCCTGATTCCGTTCCTGGAGCACGACGACGCCAACCGGGCACTGATGGGTGCGAACATGCAGCGTCAGGCGGTTCCGACCCTGCGTTCCCAGGTGCCTCTGGTAGGTACCGGTGTTGAGCGCACGGTGGCCCAGGACTCCGGTGTCTGTGTCACGGCCCGTCGTGGCGGTGTAATTGAGAGTGTGGATGCGGCCCGTATCGTGGTCCGTGTCAACAATGAGGAAACCGCAGCGGGTGATGCAGGTGTGGATATCTACAACCTGACCAAATACACCCGTTCGAACCAGAACACCTGTATCAACCAGCGCTCCATCGTGCGTCAGGGTGATGTGATTGCCCGTGGCGACGTGCTGGCCGACGGCCCGTCCGTCGATCTGGGTGAACTGGCCCTGGGGCAGAACATGCGCATCGCGTTCATGCCCTGGAACGGTTATAACTTTGAGGACTCCATCCTCATTTCCGAGAAAGTGGTTCAGGAAGACCGTCTGACCACCATCCACATTCAGGAACTGACCTGTGTGGCTCGGGACACCAAGCTGGGAAGTGAAGAAATCACTGCGGATATTCCGAACGTTGGTGAAAGTGCGCTGTCCAAGCTGGACGAGTCCGGTATCGTTTATATCGGTGCTGAAGTAGGTCCCGGCGATATCCTCGTGGGCAAGGTAACACCGAAGGGTGAGACCCAGCTGACGCCGGAGGAGAAGCTGCTGAGGGCGATCTTTGGTGAGAAGGCGTCCGACGTTAAGGACACCTCCTCCCGTGTGCCAACTGGCACTAGGGGTACCGTTATCGACGTGCAGGTGTTCACCCGCGACGGTATCGAGAAGGACCAGCGTGCCCAGTCCATCGAGAAAGAGCAGCTGGACCAGTACCGGAAGGACCTGAAGGACGAGTATCGCATTGTCGAAGGCGCGACCTTCGAGCGTCTGATGAACGCCCTGAAAGGGCAGGAAGTGATCAGCGGTCCGGGCCTGAAAAAAGGTGCGACCCTTGAGGAGAGCTACCTGGCCGAACTGCCGCGTTCCGACTGGTTCAAGCTCCGGATGAAAGACGAGAGCCTGAACGAGCTGCTGGAGAAATCCGAGCAGGGTCTGGAAGATCGCAAGAAAGAACACGAAGCGCGCTTTGACGACAAGAAAGGCAAGCTTCAGCAGGGCGACGACCTCGCCCCGGGCGTACTGAAAATCGTCAAGGTTTACCTGGCTATCAAGCGTCGTATCCAGCCGGGTGACAAGATGGCCGGTCGTCACGGTAACAAGGGTGTTATTTCCTCGGTCATGCCGATCGAAGACATGCCCTACGACGAGCACGGCAATACCGTTGACGTGGTTCTGAACCCGCTGGGTGTTCCTTCGCGGATGAACGTAGGTCAGGTGCTTGAGACCCATCTGGGCGCAGCGGCCAAGGGTCTGGGTGAGCGTATCAGCCAGATGCTGGATGAGCAGCGCAAGGTGGCGGAATTACGCAAGCTGCTGGATGAGATCTACAATCACTCAGACGAAGTGTTCAAGGTGGACCTGGATTCCCTGTCCGACAAGGAAATCCTGGAGATGTGCCACAACCTTCGGGGCGGTGTACCCATGGCAACGCCGGTGTTCGACGGTGCCAAGGAAGCCGAGGTCAAGCGTATGCTTGAACTGGCGGGACTGAGCACCACCGGTCAGACCATGCTGTACGACGGTCGCACCGGTGACATGTTCGACCGCCCGGTGACGGTTGGCTACATGTACATCCTGAAGCTGAACCACCTGATCGATGACAAGATGCACGCTCGTTCCACCGGCTCCTACAGCCTGGTTACCCAGCAGCCGCTGGGTGGTAAGGCGCAGTTCGGTGGTCAGCGCTTCGGTGAGATGGAAGTGTGGGCTCTCGAGGCCTACGGTGCAGCTTACACGCTGCAGGAGATGCTCACCGTCAAGTCTGATGACGTGAACGGTCGGACCAAGATGTACAAGAACATTGTCGATGGCGATCATCGGATGGAGCCGGGCATGCCCGAGTCCTTCAACGTTCTTGTCAAGGAAATCCGCTCGCTGGGTATCGACATCGAGCTGGAATCCGAGTGAGCCGAATTGTTTTTGGCAGCGTGAGCGGGCACAACCTGTGCCCGCCCGAGATTAACGCCATCCGGAGCTTTTACTGATGAAAGATTTGCTGAATCTTCTCAAGAGCCAGAACCAAAGCAAGGAATTCGACGCCATCCGCATTGGCCTGGCGTCGCCTGACATGATCCGTTCCTGGTCTTTTGGCGAAGTGAAGAAGCCTGAGACCATTAACTACCGTACCTTCAAGCCGGAGCGCGACGGTCTTTTCTGTGCCAAGATCTTCGGCCCGATCAAGGACTACGAGTGCCTGTGCGGCAAGTACAAGCGCCTCAAGCACCGCGGTGTCATCTGCGAGAAGTGTGGTGTTGAGGTTGCCCTGGCCAGCGTGCGTCGTGAGCGTATGGGTCATATCGAACTGGCCAGCCCGGTCGCGCACATCTGGTTCCTGAAGTCACTGCCGTCCCGCATCGGTCTGATGCTGGACATGACCCTGCGTGATATCGAGCGGGTACTGTACTTCGAATCCTTTATTGTGATCGATCCGGGGATGACCACCCTGGAGAAAGGGCAGCTGCTCAATGACGAGCAGTATTACGAGGCCCTGGAGGAGTTCGGTGACGAATTTGACGCCCGTATGGGTGCCGAAGCGGTCAAGGAACTGCTCGAAGGTATCGATCTGCAGGAAGAAGTTGATGCCCTGCGCGAGGAAATCCCGCAGACCAACTCCGAAACCAAGATCAAGAAGTTCAGCAAGCGTCTGAAGATTCTTGAGGCGTTCCTGTATTCCGGCAACAAGCCGGGCGACATGGTCATGACCGTACTGCCGGTTCTGCCACCGGATCTGCGCCCGCTGGTACCGCTGGACGGTGGCCGTTTTGCGACCTCGGACCTGAACGATCTGTATCGCCGGGTAATCAACCGGAACAACCGCCTCAAGCGCCTGCTGGAGCTGAACGCTCCGGACATCATCGTGCGCAACGAGAAGCGGATGCTGCAGGAAGCGGTTGACGCGCTGCTGGACAACGGCCGTCGTGGCCGTGCCATCACTGGCACCAACAAGCGCCCGCTGAAGTCCCTGGCTGACATGATCAAGGGTAAGCAGGGTCGTTTCCGTCAGAACCTGCTGGGTAAGCGTGTGGACTACTCCGGTCGTTCGGTGATCGTGGTTGGTCCGTACCTGCGCCTGCACCAGTGCGGTCTGCCCAAGAAGATGGCACTGGAACTGTTCAAGCCGTTTATTTTCTCCAAGCTGGAGCACCGCGGCCTGGCGACCACCATCAAAGCCGCCAAGAAGATGGTCGAGCGTGAGGAAGGCGTGGTCTGGGATATCCTGGACGAAGTCATCCGTGAGCATCCGATCATGCTGAACCGTGCGCCGACCCTGCACCGTCTGGGTATCCAGGCGTTCGAGCCGGTACTGATCGAAGGCAAGGCGATCCAGCTGCACCCGCTGGTGTGTGCGGCCTACAACGCCGACTTTGACGGTGACCAGATGGCGGTGCACGTACCGCTGACCCTGGAAGCGCAGCTCGAAGCCCGTGCGTTGATGATGTCCACCAACAACGTACTGTCGCCAGCCAACGGCGAGCCGATCATCGTACCGTCCCAGGACGTGGTACTGGGTCTGTACTACATGACCCGGGAACGCAAGAGTGCCCTGGGTGAAGGCATGGTGTTTGCCGACGTCAAGGAAGCGCACCGGGCCTATGGCGCGGGTATGGTTGATCTTCAGGCCATCGTCAAGGTGCGTGTGAAGGAAGTGACCATCCATGAAAACGGCGAACGCACCGAAGATTTCAAGATCGTTGACACCACCGTGGGTCGCGCTCTGTTGTTCGATATCGTTCCGGATGGCCTGTCCTATGACCTGGTTAACAAGCCGATGGTCAAGAAGGCGATCTCGAACCTGATCAACACCTGTTACCGGGATGCTGGTCTGAAAGACACCGTTATTTTTGCTGACCAGCTGATGTATATGGGTTACCACTACGCGACGGTGTCCGGCATCTCTATCGGCTTCAACGATTTCGAGATTCCGCCGGAGAAGTACGAGCTGGTGGATGCGGCTTCCGCGGAAGTGAAGGATATTGAAACCCAGTATGCATCCGGCCTGCTGACCCAGGGCGAGAAGTACAACAAGGTTATCGATATCTGGTCCCGGGCTAACGACAAAGTCTCCAAGGCCATGATGGAGCGCCTGTCGAAAGAGCAGGTTGTCGGTCCTGATGGCCAGCCCGTCAAGGGCGAAGACGGCGAATACGAGATGCAGGAGTCATTCAACTCCGTGTACATGATGGCTGATTCCGGTGCCCGGGGTTCCGCGGCCCAGATCCGTCAGCTTGCCGGTATGCGTGGTCTTATGGCCAAGCCGGACGGCTCCATCATCGAAACGCCGATCACCGCGAACTTCCGTGAGGGTCTGAACGTACTTCAGTACTTCATCTCCACTCACGGCGCCCGGAAAGGTCTGGCGGATACCGCACTGAAGACTGCGAACTCCGGTTACCTGACCCGTCGTCTGGTCGACGTTTCCCAGGACCTGGTGGTTACCGAAGAAGACTGCGGAACCGACGAAGGCCTGTTGATGACGCCGCACATCGAAGGTGGCGACGTTGTTGTGCCCCTCGGCGACCGTGTGCTGGGTCGTGTGACGGCTCGTGATGCCTTCACCCCGACCGACAAGGACAACGCGGTTGTTTCGGCCGGTACGCTGCTCGACGAGAAAACCGTTGAGACTCTGGAGCGTGCGGGTGTAGATGAGGTCTGGGTTCGCTCTGCGATTACCTGCGAGACCCGCCACGGCATCTGTTCCAAGTGTTACGGCCGTGATCTGGCACGCGGGCATCGGGTCAATGTGGGCGAGGCAGTCGGTGTTATTGCTGCCCAGTCTATCGGTGAGCCGGGTACCCAGCTGACCATGCGGACCTTCCACATCGGTGGTGCAGCAAGCCGGGCATCGGCCGTTGACAATATCCAGGTCAAGCATGGCGGTACCGTCCGTCTGCACAACCTGAAATCGATTGAAAAGAGCGACGGTTCTCTGGTCGTTGTATCCCGCTCCTCTGCACTGGCCATCGCTGATGACCAGGGCCGTGAGCGCGAGTGGTACAAACTGCCATACGGTGCCGTACTGTCAGTGAAGCACGGTGATACGGTTGAAGCCGGTGTGGCGGTCGCCAAGTGGGATCCGCACACCCACCCGATCATTGCCGAAGCGGAAGGTACCGCCCGGTTTGTCAACATGGATCAGGGCATCACTGTCCGTACCCAGACGGACGAACTGACCGGCCTGTCCACCATGGAGGTCATCGATCCGAAAGAGCGTCCGGCCGCTGGTAAGGACATCCGTCCTGCGATCCAGCTCATTGACGCCAAGGGAGAGGAAGTCCAGCTGCCCGGTGGTGGCACCGCTATCTTCTTCCTGCCGGCGAATGCCCTGGTCACCATGGCAAACGGCGCCAAGATTGAACTGGGTGACGTGGTTGCGCGGATTCCGCAGGAAAGCTCCAAGACCCGGGACATCACCGGTGGTCTGCCACGGGTTGCTGACCTGTTCGAAGCCCGTCGCCCGAAAGAGTCGTCGATCCTGGCCGAAATCAGCGGCATTGTTTCCTTCGGTAAGGAAACCAAGGGCAAGAAGCGTCTGGTGATCACGCCGAAGGACGGTGATGCTTACGAAGTGCTGATTCCGAAGCATCGTCAGATGAACGTGTTCGAGGGCGAAACGGTCGAGAAGGGTGAGGTGATCTCCGATGGCCCGTCCAACCCGCACGACATTCTGCGTCTGCTGGGTGTTGTCGAGCTGGCCAAGTACATCACCAACGAAATCCAGGACGTTTACCGTCTGCAGGGCGTTGTCATCAACGATAAACACATTGAGGTTATCGTTCGCCAGATGCTGCGCAAGGTTGAAATCACCGATCCGGGTGACACGACTCTGTTGTCCGGTGATCAGGTGGAAATCACCCAGGTACTGGAAGAAAACGAGAAGGCCGATGCGGCAGATAAAGAGCCGGCCCGGTTCGAGCGTCTGCTGCTGGGTATCACCAAGGCGTCCCTGGCCACCGAGTCGTTCATTTCCGCGGCTTCGTTCCAGGAGACTACCCGGGTACTCACCGAAGGTGCGGTTACCGGGAAGCGTGACTACCTGCGCGGCCTGAAGGAAAACGTTGTGGTTGGTCGACTGATTCCGGCCGGTACGGGTCTGGCGTATCACAACGAGCGTCGTCGCAAGCGCGACCTGGAAGAGCAGGGCGTTACTGCGGCAGATGTGGAAGAAGCTCTGAGCGCCGAACTCAACCGCGAAAGCTGAGTTCGGGGTGGCGGCCGCCTCCGGGTAGTTACCTATCCGCGAGGTGGTCAAAAAGAGACCAGTCGTCTTGACTGTCCAGGTGCGCAGGCTTACACTTGCGTCCCTTAAATTTTACCCCCTGAACAGGGGGTAAGTTTCATTGATATGGTTTTTTGGAGTTTGCTTACATGGCAACGATTAATCAGTTGGTGCGTAAGCCTCGTAAGCGCAAGGTAGCCAAGAGCGATGTTCCTGCTCTTCAGGCCTGTCCTCAGCGCCGTGGTGTGTGCACTCGTGTATACACCACAACGCCGAAGAAGCCGAACTCAGCACTGCGTAAAGTGTGCCGTGTTCGTCTGACCAACGGCTTCGAGGTTTCCTCATACATTGGTGGTGAAGGTCACAACCTTCAGGAGCACAGTGTTGTGCTGATCCGTGGCGGTCGAGTAAAAGACCTTCCGGGTGTGCGCTATCACACTGTTCGCGGAACACTGGACACCCAGGGTGTGCAGAACCGTAAGCAGGGCCGCTCCAAGTACGGTGCAAAACGACCCAAGTCCTGATCTCCCGGACGGGTGCCTTTTATCGTTGCTTGTCAGAACGGTAAGAGTAAGGCTGAGTAGCATTTGCTATCTCAGGGGTTCCTGAAGACCTTTTAGATATATAAGGGCTTATCGATGCCTAGAAGAAGAGTTGCAGCAAAACGGGAAATTATCCCGGATCCGAAGTTCGGCAGTGCACGTCTTGCCAAGTTCATCAACCACGTGATGGAAAGCGGCAAGAAGTCTGTTGCAGAGCGCATTGTTTACGGCGCCCTGGACATTGTTGCCGAGAAATCAAAGGAAGAGCCGATCGACATGTTCGAAAAGGCCCTGGAAAACATCCAGCCGATGGTCGAGGTTAAGTCCCGTCGTGTGGGTGGTGCTACTTACCAGGTGCCGGTAGAAGTACGGCCTTCCCGTCAGAACGCGCTGGCCATGCGCTGGCTCGTGGAGTATTCACGGAAGCGCGGTGAGAAGTCCATGGCCCAGCGTCTGGCAGGTGAGATTCTTGACGCCGCTGACAGCAAGGGCTCCGCTGTTAAGAAGCGTGAAGACGTACACCGCATGGCAGAAGCCAACAAGGCGTTCTCTCACTTCCGTTTCTAATCAGCCGAGGTTTATACAGTGGCACGCAAGACTCCTATCAAGCGTTACAGAAACATTGGTATTTGTGCGCACGTTGATGCGGGCAAAACCACAACCACCGAGCGGGTCCTGTTCTACACAGGTATTTCCCACAAGATCGGTGAAGTTCATGATGGTGCTGCTACCATGGACTGGATGGAGCAGGAGCAGGAGCGTGGTATCACCATTACCTCTGCTGCGACGACCTGTTTCTGGCAGGGCATGGACAAGCAGTATCCGGAGCACCGGATCAACATCATCGATACCCCGGGGCACGTAGACTTTACCATTGAGGTAGAGCGTTCCCTGCGTGTACTCGACGGCGCCGTCGTCGTATTCTGTGGTTCCTCTGGTGTTGAGCCGCAGTCCGAGACTGTGTGGCGTCAGGCCAACAAGTACGAAGTTCCGCGGATGGTGTTCGTCAACAAGATGGACCGTGCCGGCGCAAACTTCCTGCGCGTTGTTGAGCAGATCAAGAACCGTCTGGGTGCGACCTGCGTTCCCATTCAGTTACCGATCGGTGCTGAAGACGAGTTCGCCGGTGTGGTCGACCTGATCCGTAACAAGGCGATCTACTGGAACGAAGACGACGCTGGCGCGACCTACGACCAGCGTGACGTGCCTGCCGAGATGGCCGATGAAGTCGCCAAGTACCGTGAGCAGATGGTTGAGGCAGCTGCCGAAGCCAACGAAGAGCTCATGGAGCGCTACCTCGACGAGGGCGAGCTTTCCATCGAAGACATCAAGAAGGGTCTTCGTATGCGCACGCTCTCCAACGAGATCGTTCTGGCAACCTGTGGTTCGGCGTTCAAGAACAAGGGTGTCCAGGCGGTTCTGGATTCGGTGATCGAATTCCTGCCGGCACCGGACGAAGTCAAGGCGATCCGTGGTGAAGTTGACGAAGACGGTACTGAAGAAACCCGTCAGGCCGATGACGACGCCCCGTTTGCGGCGCTGGCGTTCAAGATTGCGACGGACCCGTTCGTAGGTACGCTGACCTTCTTCCGTGTTTACTCCGGTAAGCTGGAATCCGGCAGCGCCGTCTACAACTCGGTCAAGCAGAAGAAAGAGCGTGTCGGCCGTATGGTTCAGATGCACTCCAAGGATCGCCAGGAAATCAAAGAAGTTCTGGCGGGCGATATTGCTGCTGCGATCGGCCTCAAGAGCGTTACCACCGGTGACACCCTCTGCGACGAGAACCACAAGATTGTTCTTGAGCGGATGGAGTTCCCAGAGCCGGTAATTTCCGTCGCGGTAGAGCCGAAGTCCAAGGCCGACCAGGAGAAGATGGGTGTTGCTCTGGGCAAGCTGGCTCAGGAAGATCCGTCATTCCGCGTTCGTACCGACGAGGAATCCGGTCAGACCATCATTTCCGGTATGGGTGAGCTTCACCTGGACATCATCGTTGACCGTATGCGTCGTGAGTTCAAGGTAGAGGCGAATATCGGTAAGCCGCAGGTTGCCTATCGTGAGTGCATCCGCAAGCCGGTCGACGTCGAAGGCAAATTCGTACGTCAGTCTGGTGGTCGTGGTCAGTACGGTCACGTCAAGCTGAAGCTTGAGCCGCTGCCGCTGGATGATGAAGATGGCGAAAACTTTATCTTTGTGAATGAGATTGTTGGCGGTGTTGTTCCCAAGGAATACATCCCGGCAGTTCAGCAGGGTATTGAGGAGCAGATGCAGAACGGCTGTCTGGCCGGTTATCCGCTGCTGCGTATCAAGGCAACCCTGTACGACGGTTCCTATCACGACGTTGACTCCAACGAAATGGCCTTCAAGGTCGCCGGTTCCATGGCAATGAAGAAGGGTGCCCTTGAGGCGAGCCCGGCACTGCTCGAGCCGATCATGCGAGTTGAGGTTGTGACGCCGGAAGACTACATGGGTGATGTTGTAGGCGACCTTAACCGTCGTCGTGGCGTTATCCAGGGTATGGACGAAGGTCCTGCCGGTAAGGTCATCCGTGCAGAGGTTCCGTTGTCGGAAATGTTCGGTTACGCCACCGATCTGCGTTCAGCAACGCAAGGCCGGGCGTCCTACGCGATGGAGTTCTCTGGTTACTCAGAAGCGCCTTCGAACATTGCCGAAGCGATCATTAAAAAGGGTTGATCCCCAGGACTTAAGAAACAGGAAGAGGTGTAACCGTGTCTAAATCTAAATTTGAGCGTAATAAGCCGCACTTGAACGTGGGCACCATTGGTCACGTTGACCATGGTAAGACCACTCTGACAGCTGCCCTGACTCGTGTGTGTCACGAAGTTTTCGGTACTGGCGAGAGCCGTGCGTTTGACCAGATCGATAACGCACCGGAAGAGCGTGCGCGTGGTATCACCATCGCGACCTCCCACGTCGAGTACGATTCTCCGACCCGTCACTACGCCCACGTAGACTGCCCGGGCCACGCTGACTATGTGAAGAACATGATCACTGGTGCAGCGCAGATGGACGGTGCGATCCTGGTTTGTTCCGCAGCTGACGGCCCCATGCCGCAGACTCGTGAGCACATTCTGCTGTCGCGTCAGGTTGGCGTTCCTTACATCGTTGTGTTCCTGAACAAAGCGGACATGGTAGACGATGAAGAGCTGCTCGAGCTGGTTGAGATGGAAGTTCGTGATCTGCTGAGCCAGTACGACTTCCCGGGTGACGACACTCCGATCGTGACCGGTTCCGCGCTGATGGCGCTGGAAGGCAAAGACGACAACGAGATGGGTACTACCGCGGTCAAGAAGCTGGTAGAAGCTCTGGATGCCTACATCCCTGAGCCGGAGCGTGCGATCGATCAGCCGTTCCTGATGCCGATCGAGGACGTCTTCTCTATCTCCGGTCGTGGTACCGTAGTAACCGGCCGTGTTGAGCGTGGCATCATCAAGGTTGGTGACGAAGTGGAAATCGTTGGTATCAAGGATACCGTGAAGACCACCTGTACCGGTGTTGAGATGTTCCGCAAGCTGCTGGACGAAGGCCGTGCCGGTGAGAACGTTGGTGTTCTGCTGCGTGGTACCAAGCGTGACGACGTTGAGCGTGGTCAGGTTCTGGCGGTTCCGGGCTCGATCACTCCGCACACCAAGTTCGAGTGCGAAGTGTACGTACTGAGCAAAGAAGAAGGTGGTCGTCATACCCCGTTCTTTAAGGGTTACCGTCCGCAGTTTTACTTCCGTACCACCGACGTAACCGGTTCTTGCGAACTGCCGGAAGGTGTGGAAATGGTTATGCCGGGTGACAACGTCAAGATGAGTGTTACCCTGATCGCTCCGATCGCCATGGAAGATGGTCTGCGCTTCGCGATTCGCGAAGGTGGCCGTACCGTTGGTGCCGGCGTGGTCTCCAAGATCATCGAGTAATCCGCTCGATTGGTCCAGGAAAAAGGGGCTGAAGTATCAGCCCCTTTTTCTGTTAAAGCCGCATATCTTGCCCGATCGGGTCAAACTGCCAGGCAGTTGACACGGTTGGGTATTATGCATACAATGCGGCTCCTTTTTTTGAAGGTCGGCTAACTAGTAGCTGCTACGAGTGGAGTTTGGTGCATCATGCAAAGCCAAAAAATTCGAATCCGGTTGAAGGCGTTTGATTATCGCCTTATCGACCAGTCCACGCAGGAGATCGTCGATACCGCCAAGCGGACCGGCGCTCAAGTGCGTGGCCCTATCCCTCTGCCGACGCGGAAGGAAAAGTACACAATCCTGATCTCTCCGCACGTTAATAAAGACGCGCGCGATCAGTATGAAATTCGTACTCATAAGCGTTTGCTCGACATTGTTGAGCCGACGGAAAAGACAGTAGATGCTTTGATGAAGTTGGACCTGGCAGCAGGTGTAGACGTTCAGATCAGCCTCGGCTGATACCGCCCGGTATCAGTCTGTGTAACTGTCATAAGGCCATAGAGGGTGAGAGCCCCGTACACTTAAGAGGTGAAACATGGCAATTGGTGTTGTCGGTCGTAAGGCCGGTATGACCCGTATTTTTACGGAAGACGGGCAGGCGTTGCCCGTAACGGTAATTGAGGTTGAGCCCAACCGCATTACCCAACTGAAAACTCTTGAAAGCGATGGCTACCGCGCCGTACAGGTGACAGTCGGTACTCGTCGTTCCTCTCGTGTTACCAAGAGCGAAGCGGGCCACTTTGCCAAGGCGGGCGTTGAAGCCGGTCGTGGCATGTGGGAATTCCGTCTTGCTGATGGCGAAGGTGAAGACCTCGCCGCCGGTGGCGAAATTACTGCAACTGTCTTTGAAGATGGCCAGATGGTAGATGCTATCGGTCAATCCAAGGGCAAGGGCTTCCAGGGCGGCGTCAAGCGCTGGAACTTCTCCATGCAGGATGCCACTCACGGTAACTCTCTGTCTCACCGTGCTCCGGGTTCTATTGGTCAGAACCAGACTCCGGGCAAGGTATTCAAGGGCAAAAAGATGGCGGGCCAGATGGGTAACGCACAGGTCACCGTGCAGAACCTGAAGATCGTCCGTGTCGACGCCGAGCGCAACCTGCTGCTGGTAAGTGGTGCCGTCCCCGGCGCAACTGGCGGCGATGTTGTCATCAAGCCTGCAGTTAAAGCCTGAGGAGCGGTGCGATGGAATTGACTATTACAGGTAGCGGCGAAGGGATCTCTGTATCCGACGCTGCATTCGCCAAAGATTTTAACGAGTCGCTGGTTCATCAGGTGGTTACTGCCTATATGGCAGGCGCACGCCAGGGAACCAAGGCTCAGAAGACGCGTTCCGAAGTTAGCGGTGGCGGTAAGAAGCCATGGCGTCAGAAGGGCACCGGTCGTGCCCGTGCGGGTACGATTCGTAGCCCGATCTGGCGTTCCGGTGGTGTTACCTTTGCAGCAAAGCCGCGTGGTTTTGAGCAGAAGGTAAACCGCAAAATGTACCGCGCAGCGATGCGCTCCATTTTTTCCGAGCTGGTTCGCCAGGAGCGTCTGGTTGTTGTTGACGACATTAATGTCGACAGCCCCAAGACCAAGGCATTCAATGCCAAGCTGAAGGATCTCGGTGTGACCAATGCACTGATTCTGTCTGACAACGTCGAGCAGAATCTGCACCTGGCATCACGCAATATCCCGCACGTTGATGTGCGCGACATTGCAGGCCTGGATCCCGTTAGCCTGGTCGCCTTCGAGAAGGTCGTTGTGACTGTTCCCGCTCTGAAGAAGATCGAGGAGATGCTGGGATGAATCAGGAACGCATTTACAAGGTCCTGCTTGGGCCGCACGTATCGGAAAAAGCCTCTCTGGTGGCCGAGCACGGCCAGGTTGTCTTCCGGGTTGCCCCGGACGCCACCAAGCCCGAGATCAAGAAAGCCGTTGAGCAGCTGTTCAACGTCACCGTCGAAGGTGTTCAGGTTCTGAACCGTAAGGGTAAGCTCAAGCGTACCGTTCGCGGCTTCGGCAAGCGTGCTGACATTCGTAAGGCTTATGTAAAGCTTGCGGATGGTCAGGACATTGATTTTCTGGATGTGGAATAAGGTAAAGGGGTCGTAATATGCCGATCGTCAAAACCAAGCCAACATCTGCCGGCCGCCGTCACGTTGTTAAGCTCTTTAACCCTGATCTTCATAAGGGGAGCCCTTACGCGCCGTTGGTAGAAACATTGAGCAAATCGGGTGGTCGCAACCATTTTGGTCGCATCACTACCCGTCATATTGGTGGTGGCCACAAGAAGCACTACCGTGTAATCGACTTTAAGCGGACCAAAGATGGTATTCCGGCGGTTATTGAGCGCCTGGAATATGATCCCAACCGCTCTGCGCACATTGCGCTGGTCAAGTACGCCGATGGCGAGCGTCGTTATATTATCGCTCCCAAAGGCATGCAGATCGGTGATCCTGTGCGCTCCGGCATCGACGCGCCGATTAAAGTAGGAAGCACGCTTCCGCTCCGGAATATTCCGGTCGGTTCCGTGATTCACTGCGTCGAACTCAAGCCTGGCAAAGGTGCCCAGCTGGCTCGCTCTGCGGGCGCATCCGTACAGCTGGTTGCTCGGGAGGGGGCTTATGCCACCATCCGCCTGCGCTCAGGTGAAATGCGTAAGGTGCTTGTTGACTGTCGCGCAACGTTGGGTGAAGTGTCCAACAGCGAACACAGCCTCAAGCAGCTTGGTAAAGCGGGTGCATCACGTTGGCGCGGCAAGCGGCCAACAGTACGTGGTGTTGCTATGAACCCAGTTGACCACCCACATGGTGGTGGTGAAGGGCGTACCTCTGGCGGGCGTCACCCGGTTACTCCGTGGGGTGTTCCGACCAAAGGGCATAAGACTCGTAAGAACAAGCGTACTGACAAGATGATAGTACGTCGTCGTTCGGCCAAGTAAACGACTACATAGAGGTAATTGCTGTGCCACGTTCTTTGAAGAAAGGTCCTTTTATAGACCTGCATCTGTTGAAGAAGGTCGAGGCAGCTCTGGAAGCTAACGACAAGCGACCGATCAAGACCTGGTCGCGCCGGTCAACAGTTTTTCCGGAGATGGTAGGCCTGACCATTGCAGTCCACAACGGCAAGCAGCACGTGCCGGTTTATGTCACCGAAGATATGGTAGGACATAAACTGGGTGAGTTCGCGGCAACGCGTACTTATCGTGGTCATGCGGCCGACAAGAAAGCTAAACGCTGATTCTGAGGTAATAGAAATGGAAGTAGCAGCCAAGTATAAGGGCGCTCGCCTCTCAGCTCAGAAAGCACGTCTTGTCGCTGACCAAGTACGCGGCAAGGCTGTTGAGGACGCCCTAAACATTCTGACTTTCAGCCCGAAGAAGGCGGCAACAGTCATCAAGAAAGCTCTTGAGTCTGCCATCGCCAACGCTGAGCACAACGAAGGTCTGGACGTTGACGAACTGCGGGTTTCCACCGTCATGGTGGATGAGGGTCCGACGCTCAAGCGAATCAAAGCTCGAGCCAAGGGGCGCGCTGACCGGATTTTCAAGCGCACCTGCCATATCACCGTCAAGGTCGCCGACAAGTAGGAGATGCTCAGATGGGTCATAAAGTAAATCCAACCGGCATTCGCCTGGGTGTGATCAAAGAGCACAACTCAGTCTGGTATGCCGATAAAAAGGAATACGCGAAAAACCTGTTGAACGATATCCAGGTTCGTGAATTCCTCGACAAGCGTCTGGTGAAGGCGTCTGTCAGCAAGATTGTGATCGAGCGCCCTGCTCAGAACGCCCGTATCACGATCCATACTGCCCGTCCCGGTATTGTTATCGGTAAGAAGGGTGAAGATGTTGATCGTCTGCGTCGCGAAGTCAGCGACATGATGGGTGTGCCTGTGCACATCAACATCGAAGAAGTCCGCAAGCCGGACCTGGATGCCCGCCTGGTAGCGCAGAACGTTGCCGGCCAGCTGGAGCGTCGTGTGATGTTCCGTCGCGCTATGAAGCGCGCGGTTCAGAACGCCATGCGCCAGGGAGCCAAGGGTATCAAGATCCAGGTAGGCGGACGTCTCGGGGGTGCTGAAATTGCGCGTTCCGAGTGGTATCGCGAAGGTCGTGTACCTCTGCACACTCTGCGTGCAGATATTGATTACGCAACCTACGAAGCGCATACCACTTACGGCGTAATCGGCGTCAAGGTATGGATCTTCAAAGGTGAGATTCTTGGTGGTATGGAGCAGGTCCGTGCTGACAAGAAAGCCTCTGGGAAGAAAGGTTCTAAGTAAAGGGGCACTCTTATGCTGCAACCAAAACGCACCAAATTTCGCAAGGTAATGAAAGGCCGTAACACCGGTCTTGCTCACCGCGCCAACAAGGTGAGCTTCGGTGAATACGGATTGAAGGCTACGAGCCGTGGGCGTATAACTGCGCGCCAGATTGAGGCAGCGCGTCGTACCATGACTCGTCGCATCAAGCGGGGCGGTAAGATCTGGATCCGGATTTTCCCGGACAAGCCGATCTCCAGCAAACCGCTTGAAGTACGAATGGGTAAAGGTAAGGGTTCTGTCGAGTATTGGGTGGCTGAAATCCAGCCAGGCCGCATGCTCTACGAGATGGAAGGTGTTTCTGAGGAAATTGCTCGGGATGCATTCACTCTCGCCGCGGCCAAACTGCCGGTACAGACCACCTTTGTAACGAGGACGGTGATGTGATGAAAGCAACAGAGCTGCGTGAAAAATCCGTCGAGGAGCTGAACAAAGAGCTGATCGACCTCCTGAAGGAGCAGTTCAACCTGCGCATGCGCAAGGCGACAGGTCAGCTGAATCAGTCTCACCTTCTCGGCAAGGTGAAGCGCGACATCGCTCGCGTGAAAACAGTATTGAATGATAAGGCAGGACAGTGACATGACCGAAGCTACCCAAACTGCCAGAACTCTGAGCGGCAAGGTCGTGAGCAACAAGATGGAGAAATCCATTGTGGTGCTGGTCGAGCGTCAGGTGAAACATCCTCTGTACGGTAAGTACATGAAGCGTTCAACCAAGATCCACGCTCACGATGAGAGCAATCAGTGCAACATCGGTGACACTGTGACCATTCAGGAAACCCGTCCGGTCTCCAAGACCAAGAGTTGGGCCCTGGTGGAAGTCACTGAACGTGCATCCAAGGTGTAATTCGCCCGGAGAACAACCATGATTCAGACTCAAACAATGCTTGAAGTCGCGGATAACAGCGGTGCGCGTCAGGTGATGTGCATCAAGGTCCTGGGCGGTTCACATCGGCGTTATGCCAGCGTAGGGGATATCATCAAGGTGACCGTAAAGGAAGCCATCCCCCGCGGTAAAGTGAAGAAAGGCCAGGTCCTGAAAGCTGTGGTGGTGCGCACTCGCAAGGGTGTTCGCCGTCCCGACGGTTCGCTGATCCGTTTTGACGGAAACGCGGCAGTACTTCTGAACAATCAGGACGCTCCTATTGGTACCCGTATCTTCGGACCGGTTACCCGTGAACTGCGTAATGAGAAGTTCATGAAAATTATTTCACTGGCACCCGAAGTACTTTAAAGGACCAGAGGCCGGTTATGAAAAAGATCAAACGAGATGACGAAGTAATCGTCACCACGGGGAAAGATAAAGGCAAACGTGGTAAAGTCCTGAAGGTTCAGGACGATGGCCGTATGGTTGTTTCTGGGATCAATATGATCAAGAAGCACACCAAGCCGAACCCGATGCTGGGCACCCCAGGTGGCATCGTCGAAAAAGAAGCACCTATCCAGGCTTCCAACGTGGCTATTTTTAATCCGCAGACCGGCAAAGCCGATCGTGTAGGCTTCCAGATCAAGGAAGACGGCGCGAAAGTGCGGATCTTCAAGTCCACGAACGAAGCTGTCGATAACCAGTAAGCGGTGGTGGTTACGATGCTTAACATGAAAGAGCAGTACAGTAAGGAAGTGGTACCCGCCCTGCAGAATGAGTTCGGCTACAAGAACATCATGCAGGTGCCGCGTATCGAAAAGATCACCCTTAACATGGGTGTCGGCGAAGCGGTTGGTGACAAGAAGCTGATTGAAAGTGCCGTGGCGGATCTTGAGCGCCTGGCAGGTCAAAAAGTGGTTGTCACCAAGGCACGTAAATCCGTTGCGGGTTTCAAAATCCGTGAAGGTTGGCCTATCGGTTGTAAAGTTACCCTGCGCGGCGAGCGTATGTGGGATTTCTTTGATCGCCTGGTTCACATTGCGGTTCCCCGCATTCGTGACTTCCGTGGTCTGAATCCCAAGTCGTTCGATGGTCGTGGTAACTACAGCATGGGTGTGCGTGAGCAGATCATTTTCCCCGAGATCGAGTACGACAAGGTCGACAAGATTCGTGGTCTGGACATCACCATTACCACCACTGCCGGTACCGACGATGAAGGTCGCGAACTGTTGAAAGCATTTGGCTTTCCGTTCAAGAAATAAGGAACGAGTGTAATGGCTAAGGTTTCCATGAAGAACCGTGAGCGCAAGCGCGAGCAGACTGTTGCGAAATTCGCAGCAAAGCGCGCTGAGCTCAAGGCGATTATCAAGAACCCGAATACCAGCGATGATGACCGTTGGGATGCGCAGATGAAGCTTCAACAGCTTCCTCGCGATGCGTCTCCTTCGCGTCTTCGGAATCGTTGCCAGGTGACTGGTCGTCCCCACGGCGTTCTGCGCAAGTTTGAGCTGTCACGGATCAAACTCCGTGAATACGGCATGCGCGGTGACGTTCCGGGCCTGACCAAGGCAAGCTGGTAAGATAGGCATCCTGACTCCGGTCAGGTGCCTGTTGGTAAGCGGTGCGGCACGCCGCTGCACAACTAAAAAGATCAGGAGCCTCATACCAATGAGTATGCAAGACACGCTTGCGGATATGTTTACCCGTATCCGTAATGCACAGATGGCATCAAAAGCAGACGTTACGATGCCGTCTTCAAAGATGAAGATCTCCGTAGCCCAGGTCCTGAAGGACGAAGGTTACGTCGACGATTTTTCCGTTTCAGCCGACGCGAAGCCCGAGCTGACGATCACTCTGAAATATTTCGGTGGCAAGCCGGTTATTGAAGAGATCAAGCGGGTCAGCCGTCCGAGTCTGCGCCAGTACAAAGGCGCTGGGGAGCTGCCGAAAGTATCCGGTGGTCTGGGAGTCGCGATTGTCTCAACGTCCAAGGGCGTTATGACAGACCGCGCCGCACGAGCTGCTGGCGTGGGTGGCGAAGTCATCTGCACCGTATTCTAGGAGAACCACATGTCCAGGGTTGCCAATAATCCTGTCGTGCTGCCTTCCGGTGTTGAGGTTAAGCTGAACGGACAGGAAATCAATGTGAAGGGCTCCAAGGGAGCGCTTCAAATCACCATTCACCAGGCGGTTGAAGTGAAGCAGGAAGAAAACGTTCTGCGCTTTGCGGCTCGCGATGGTGCTAAACAGTCCCGCGCTCTTGCTGGTACTACTCGTGCACTGGTCAACAACATGGTGACCGGTGTTTCCACAGGCTGGGAACGTAAACTCCAGCTGACGGGCGTAGGTTACCGTGCCCAGGCGCAAGGTAAGAAGCTCAATCTGACACTGGGTTTTTCTCACCCGGTTGAGTATGAGCTGCCCGAGGGGATTACCGCAGAAACTCCGTCCAATACGGAAGTTGTGATTCGCGGTATCGACAAGCAACAGGTTGGCCAGGTCGCTGCGGAAGTCCGCGCGTTCCGTCCGCCCGAGCCTTATAAGGGTAAGGGTGTTCGTTATGCGGATGAGCAGGTCAGACGCAAAGAAGCCAAGAAGAAATAAGGCGGGACTATGAGCGCGAATAACGAAAGATTGCGTCGCGCACGCAAAGTGCGCATGAAGATCCGTGAACTGGGTACCAATCGTCTGTGCGTTCATCGCACACCGCGTCACATGTACGCCCAGGTCACGACTGCAGACGGCAGCAAAGTGCTGGCTTCTGCCTCCACGTTGGATAAGGAACTGCGCCAGGGTGCAACCGGTAACGTGGACGCTGCCAAAAAGGTCGGTCAGCTGATTGCTGAGCGTGCCAAGGCAGCAGGTGTTGAGCAGGTTGCTTTTGACCGCTCCGGTTACCGTTATCACGGCCGTGTTCAGGCTCTGGCCGACGCAGCCCGTGAAGCTGGCTTGCAATTCTAAGAGGTGGAGAAGATGAGCGTTAACGAACAGAAGGCGCCTGAGCTCCAGGAGAAGCTGGTTCAGGTCAATCGTGTCGCCAAGGTTGTTAAAGGTGGCCGTATTTTCGCCTTCACCGCACTGACAGTAGTGGGTGATGGTAAAGGTCGCGTTGGTTTCGGTCGTGGCAAGGCCCGGGAAGTTCCGGTTGCCATCCAGAAGGCCATGGAAGCTGCACGCAAGAACATGGTAGACGTTCCGCTCGACGGCACGACTCTGCAATACCCGGTCAAGGCTCAGCATGGCGGCTCCAAGGTCTACATGCAGCCGGCCTCCGAAGGTACTGGAATCATCGCCGGTGGTGCGATGCGTGCGGTACTGGAAGTTGCGGGTGTTCAGAACGTACTGTCCAAGTGTTACGGGTCTACCAACCCGGTGAACGTGGTACGTTCCACCATCAAGGGTCTCCAGGCGACACAGGCGCCTGAAGATATTGCAGCCAAGCGCGGTAAGACCGTGGAAGAGATTCTGGGTTGAAGTCATGGCGAACGCAAAAACGATCAAAGTAACTCTGACCCGCAGCCCCATCGGCTGCCAGCCCAAGCACAAACTGTGTGTGAAGGGCCTGGGTCTTCGTAAAATCGGTCACACCGTGGAAGTGGAAGATACCCCTTCCATCCGCGGTATGATCAACCGGGTTGATTACCTGGTTCGGGTTGAGGAGAACTAAGATGCGTCTGAACGAACTTAGTCCGGAACCCGGTTCACGTCCGGCTGCCAAGCGCGTTGGTCGTGGTATCGGTAGCGGTCTCGGCAAAACCGGTGGTCGCGGTCACAAGGGTCTGAAAGCCCGCTCCGGCGGCAGCGTTGCCCCTGGTTTCGAGGGTGGTCAGCAACCGTTGGCCCGTCGTCTGCCAAAGTTTGGCTTTACGTCGCGGCAGCAGCGTTACGTTGCCGAAATTCGCCTGAACGAGCTGGCGAAGGTTGAAGGCGATGTGGTTGATCTGGAAGCTCTGAAAAAGGCAGATATCATTCGTGAAGAAATTCGCGAAGCCAAGGTTATCCTGTCCGGCGAACTGAGCCGTGCGGTAACCGTGAAGGGACTTCGGGTAACCAAAGGCGCGCGCGAGGCAATTTCTGCCGCGGGTGGTAAAGTCGAAGACTAAGGCGAGTCGAGGACTAAATGGCCAAGAACGCATCATTGCCTTCGGGCGCGGGTAAAGGACTGGCAGAGCTGCGATCGCGGCTCTGGTTTGTCTTCCTGGCATTGCTGGTGTACCGGATCGGTGCCCACATTCCGGTGCCGGGTATCAACCCAGACCGTCTGGCAGCACTGTTTGAACAGAACCAGGGCACCATCCTGAGTATGTTCAACATGTTTTCCGGTGGTGCGCTTGAGCGCATGAGTATCTTCGCTCTCGGTATCATGCCGTATATCTCGGCTTCCATTATCATGCAGCTCATGACTGCGGTTAGTCCGCAGCTTGAGCAGCTGAAAAAGGAAGGCGAAGCTGGCCGTCGCAAGATCAGCCAGTACACCCGGTATGGTACGGTTATCCTCGCCCTGGTTCAGGGCGCTGGTATTTCTGTCGGTCTGGCATCGCAGGGTGTCACCTTTAACGACAGCTTCAGCTTCCACTTTGTGGCGGTTGTGTCTTTCGTGAGTGGTGCGGTCTTCATGATGTGGCTGGGTGAGCAGATCACCGAGCGCGGCGTTGGCAACGGTATCTCCCTGCTGATCTTCGCGGGCATTGTAGCCGGCTTGCCGGGCGCAATCGGCCAGACGCTGGAGCAGGCACGTAACGGCGAGATGAGCTTGCTGGTGGTGCTTGGTATCGGCGTTCTGGCAGTCGCTGTGATCGGCTTCGTGGTCTTTATGGAGCGGGGGCAGCGCCGTCTCACCATTAACTATGCCAAGCGGCAGCAAGGGCGGCGGGTGTTTGCCCAGCAGTCCAGCCACTTGCCTCTGAAGGTGAATATGGCCGGTGTGATTCCGCCCATCTTTGCTTCATCCATTCTGCTGTTCCCGGCGTCAATCGGTCAGTGGTTTGGTCAGGGTGAAGGCATGGAATGGTTGAGTGATGTTTCCCAGGCGCTCGCACCAAGCCAGCCGTTGTACATCATTCTGTTTGCAGCAGCAGTGGTCTTCTTCTGCTTCTTCTACACAGCGCTGATGTACAACCCGAAAGAAGTTGCGGATAACCTCAAGCGCTCTGGAGCGTTTATTCCGGGCATCCGTCCTGGTGATCAGACCGCCAAGTATATAGATGGTGTTCTGACCCGTCTGACGCTGTTCGGTGCAATGTACATTGCAGCAGTTTCCCTGTTCCCACAGTTTCTGATGGTGGCCGGGAATGTTCCGTTCTATCTGGGCGGCACATCTCTGCTGATTGTTGTAGTCGTGGTGATGGATTTCATGGCGCAGGTTCAGTCGCACCTGATGTCCCATCAGTATGAATCGCTGATGAAGAAGTCCAATCTCAAGGGCTATGGTCGGAACGGCTAAAACCCGTTCCCCTTGAAAACTGGAGTCGACAATGAAAGTACGCGCTTCGGTAAAGAAAATTTGCCGTAACTGCAAAGTAATTCGTCGCAATGGCTCGGTACGAGTCATTTGCTCGGAGCCTCGTCACAAGCAACGTCAGGGCTGATTCCGAAAGGAGCGGTTCCCGACATTGCAGGGTTTCGGAATGATGGCGCTTGACTCCGTGCGGGGTCAGGCGCTATTATTTCGCGCCCCTTTTTTGTGGCGGAAAATTCACACAGCAAAGCTTTGAACGCGGAGTAATTTGGATGGCACGTATAGCCGGTGTCAATATACCCGATCACAAACATGCTGTTATCTCGCTGACCTACATCTTTGGTGTTGGCAAGACGACAGCCCAGAAGCTTTGCGACGCAACCGGTGTCAAGCCGGACGTCAAGGTCAAAGACCTGAGCGACGAGCAGCTTGAAGCACTTCGTACTGAAGTGGGCAAGGTGTCTGTCGAAGGCGATCTGCGTCGTGAAGTACAGATGAACATCAAGCGTTTGAAGGATCTCGGATGTCACCGTGGTCTGCGCCATCGTCATGGGCTTCCAGTCCGTGGTCAGCGCACCAAGACCAACGCACGCACCCGTAAAGGTCCACGCAAACCTATTCGTAAGTAACAGGTAGGCAAACATGGCAAAGCCAGGTACACGTACCCGTAAAAAGGTGAAAAAGACGGTTGTTGATGGCGTCGCGCACATTCACGCGTCCTTCAACAACACTATCGTGACCATTTCTGACCGTCAGGGCAACGTCCTGTCCTGGGCTACCTCTGGTGGTTCCGGTTTCCGTGGGTCACGCAAGAGTACACCTTTTGCTGCGCAGGTAGCAGCTGAAAGAGCCGGTAATGCGGCTGCTGAATACGGCCTTAAAAACCTGGACGTAGAGGTTAAGGGTCCTGGGCCCGGACGTGAATCTGCAGTTCGCGCGCTGAATGCGTGTGGCTACAAGATCACCAACATCACAGATGTGACGCCGATTCCCCATAACGGCTGTCGTCCGCCCAAAAAGCGCCGCGTCTAACACAGGAGACAGTGAAATATGGCTCGTTATATAGGCCCGAAGTGCAAGCTGTCTCGTCGTGAAGGGACAGATCTTTTTCTGAAGAGCGGTGTTCGCGCGCTCGATTCAAAGTGCAACATCGAGACTCCGCCGGGTATGCACGGCGCGCGTCGCGGTCGTCTGTCCGAGTACGGCGTACAGCTTCGTGAAAAACAGAAAGTCCGTCGTATCTACGGCGTACTGGAGAAGCAGTTCCGCAACTACTACAAAGAGGCCGCCCGAGGCAAAGGTGCAACCGGTGAAAACCTGCTGCAGCTGCTGGAAGGCCGTCTCGATAACGTTGTATATCGCATGGGCTTTGGTTCTACCCGTGCAGAGTCCCGTCAGCTCGTCTCTCACAAGGCGATCCTGGTCAATGATAAGCCGGTGAACATTCCGTCCTATCAGGTTAAGCCGGGTGATGTTGTGAGTGTGCGTGAAAAGGCCAAGAACCAGTTGCGCGTTAAAGGCGCCCTGGATCTGTCTTCGAGCCGTGCACCGGTGAGCTGGGTAGAGGTCGACGCCAACAAGATGTCCGGCGTTTACAAGTCAGTGCCTGAGCGTACTGAACTGCCGGCCGACATCAACGAGAACCTCATCGTCGAGCTTTACTCCAAGTAAAGCCCAGTTAGCAACGATAGCAGATAGGGGCGTCTATGCAGCGTTCAGTACATGAGTTATTGACACCTCGTACCATTGACGTGAAAGAATCAAGCGCCACACGTGCCAAGGTTACGCTTGAGCCTCTGGAAAGGGGCTTTGGCCATACTCTGGGCAGTGCATTGCGCCGGATTCTCTTGTCTTCGATGCCGGGCTGCGCCGTGACTGAAGCGCAGATTGACGGTGTCCTGCACGAGTACAGCGCCATTGAGGGTGTCCAGGAAGACGTTATCGAGATTCTGCTGAATCTCAAGGGCGTTGCCGTAAAAATGCACGGTCGGGACGACGCTGAGCTGACGCTCAGCAAGAAAGGCCCGGGCGTTGTGACAGCCGGTGATATCAAGCTGGATCATGACATCGAGATTGCCAACCCGGAGCACGTGATCTGTCACCTTAGCGAGAATGGTGAAGTGAACATGCGTCTCCGTGTTGCCCGCGGTCGCGGCTATGAGCCGGCAGACCAGCGTGGTCTTGATGAGGACGAAACTCGCGCCATCGGACGCCTGCAGCTGGATGCAACCTTCAGCCCGGTTCGTCGTGTGGCTTACGCCGTGGAAAGTGCACGGGTAGAGCAGCGGACCGATCTGGACAAGCTGGTTATCGACCTGGAGACCAATGGCACCATCGACCCGGAAGAAGCAATTCGCCGGGCGGCTACCATCCTCCAGCAGCAACTGGCGGTGTTTGTTGATTTCGATCATGAGAAAGAGCCCGAGCGCGTAGAGGAAGAGGAAGAAATCGATCCGATCCTGCTGCGTCCGGTTGATGATCTGGAATTGACAGTGCGTTCAGCTAACTGCTTGAAGGCTGAGAACATTTACTACATCGGCGATCTTATCCAGCGCACAGAAGTTGAGCTGTTGAAGACGCCTAACCTTGGTAAAAAGTCGCTGACCGAGATCAAGGACGTTCTGGCGTCCCGTGGTCTGTCACTGGGCATGCGTCTTGATAACTGGCCGCCGGCTAGCCTTCGTGGCGACGACCGGGTTCTGGGCGGTTAATCGCCGATTAGTTTAAGGTAAGGAATCAGAGCAATGCGTCATCGTAAGAGTGGTCGTAAGTTCAGCAGGACCAGTGCGCATCGCAAGGCCATGTTCCGTAACATGACTGCGTCACTGGTTGAACACGAGCTGATCAAAACAACGCTGCCGAAAGCCAAAGAGCTTCGTCGGGTAGCTGAGCCTTTGATCACGCTTTCCAAGAATGATTCGGTCGCGAATCGTCGTCTGGCGTTCTCACGCCTGCGTGACGATGCGGCGGTTGCCAAGCTGTTTGACGAGCTTGGTCCCCGCTACAACGAGCGTCCGGGTGGATACCTTCGTATCCTGAAGTGTGGCTTCCGTGCCGGCGACAATGCCCCGATGGCATTTGTTGAGCTGGTTGGTCGTCCGCTGGATATCGAAGCGGAAGAGGTGGACGAAGACGAGGATTAATTACCTCGGCTTTGGCCAACCATGAAAAAACCGGGTTCCGTGAGGTTCCCGGTTTTTTTGTGTTTGGATTTCAGGAAATTCGTAGCCTTCGAGGTTAGGTGGCAGGCCCGGGGTAAGCGTCCGGGCATCACACCTTGTCAGGTATAGCCGGCTTCCAGTTGTGGGGCAATAGCTCGTCGATGGCGTTGTTCTTCTGCGTCGGAAGGCGGGTCAGCACATCCTTCAGGTAAGCATAGGGATCATGGCCGTTCAGCTTGGCTGACTGGATCAGTGTCATCACAGCGGCAGCACGCTGGCCACTGCGCAGTGATCCCGCGAACAGCCAGTTGGAACGACCCAGCGCC